>OLSD01000099.1_pt1 | contig 87442 bp, 80 predicted proteins | sample 1672211 | NCBI WGS metagenome assembly OLSD01 (sample SAMEA3136659, study PRJEB25190) | human gut metagenome | reverse complement strand
TCAGGTTGTATTTGCTTCGCAAATCTCCACCTTTCCCTTGACTGCGCTCTCTGGCCTTTGTGTAACCTATGTTTGACGCGGATACACAAAAAACTGGAAAATTTGCGTTTTCAGGGCTTGCGCAGCCTCAATGCCTGTGATATAATTGGACGGATAACGCACGCGGGCGGTTTGCCGCTTGTGCCCTTACGGGTTGGCAGGCAAAAAATTCAACCCCCGCGGTGGAAAAACAAGGAGGAAAACCATGGCTGTCATTTCTATGAAGCACCTGCTGGAAGCCGGCGTACACTTCGGTCATCAGACCCGCCGCTGGAACCCCAAGATGGCTCAGTACATCTTCACTGAGCGCAACGGTATCTACATCATCGACCTGCAAAAGACCGTTCGCAAGATCGACGAAGCGTACATGTTTGTGCGCAATCTGTCGATGGAAGGCAAGACCATCCTGTTCGTGGGCACCAAGAAGCAGGCTCAGGAAAGCATTGAAAGCGAAGCCAAGCGCTGCAACATGTATTATGTCAACAACCGCTGGCTGGGCGGCATGCTGACCAACTATAAGACCATCAAAACCCGCATCGAGCGTCTGAACCAGATCGACCGCATGGAGCAGAACGGCCAGTTCGACGTGCTGCCCAAGAAGGAAGTTATCAAGCTGATCCACGAGCGCGAAAAGCTGGTTGCCAACCTGGGCGGTATTCGCGAAATGAAGGGTCTGCCCGGCGCGCTATTTGTAGTTGACCCCCGCAAGGAGCACATCGCCGTGGCCGAGGCCCGCGCGCTGGGCATTCCGATCGTAGGCATCGTGGATACCAACTGCGATCCTGACGAAATTGACTACGTCATCCCCGGCAACGACGACGCCATCCGCGCCGTAAAGCTGATCGCCGGCAAGATGGCCGACGCCGTGCTGGAGGGCCGTCAGGGCGCTCAGGATGGCGAAGAGCAGGCTGCCGAAGAAGCTCCCGCTGACGCCGAATAATCAATCCTCTTAAAATCCACTTAAAAATAAAAATCAGGAGGCATACCCCCATGGCTGAAGTAACTGCTGCAATGGTAAAAGAGCTGCGCGAGCGCACTCAGGCCGGCATGATGGACTGCAAAAAGGCCCTGGTCTCCAGCAATGGCGACATGGAAGCGGCCGTTGAATACCTGCGTGAAAAGGGCCTGGCTGCCGCCAACAAGAAGAGCGGCCGCGTGGCCGCCGAGGGCGCCGTGGAATCCTACATCCACATGGGCGGCAAGATCGGCGTGCTGGTTGAAATCAACTGCGAAACCGACTTCGTAGCCAACACCGACGCTTTCAAAGAGCTGTGCCACAACGTGGCCATGCACATCGCCGCTGCCGCGCCCGAATTCGTCTCCAAGGACGAAATTCCCGCTGAAAAGCTGGAAGAAGAGCGCCGCATCGCCCGTGAGCAGGTCATGAACGATGAGAAGAACAGCAAGAAGCCCGCTCAGATCATCGAAAAGATCGTGGACGGCCGCATCGAAAAGTACTGCAAGGAAATTTGCCTGCTGGATCAGCCCTATGTAAAGGATCCCGATATCACCATCCAGACCCTGCTGCATGAGAGCACCCTCAAGACCGGCGAGAAGGTAACCATCCGCCGCTTTGTCCGCTATAAGCTGGGCGAAGGCATTGAGAAGAAGCAGAGCGATCTAGCCGCTGAAATCGCCGAAATGACCGCCAAAAAGGCGTAATTATTCCATCCCGGCGGACGCGAAAACGTCCGCCTTTTTTCATGCCGTCAGGAGGTTTTTAATCATGAAGGAATCCCCCAAGCACATCCTGCTTAAGCTCAGCGGCGAGGCTCTGGGCGAAAACGGCCGGCTGTTCGATCAGGATATGATTCTGCGCGTCGGCAGAATTCTCTCCGATGTGGCTGCTACCGGCGCGCAACTGGGCGTGGTCATCGGCGCGGGCAATATCTGGCGCGGCCGCCAATCCCAAGAGATGGACGCTGTGACCGCCGATCACATGGGCATGCTGGGCACGGTGATCAACTGCCTGTGCATGCGCGACGCTGTGGAGCGCACGGGCGGCCATGCCGTGGTGTTCTCCGCCATCGATATGCCCCGCGTGTGCGAGCCCTACAATGTGCAGTCCGCGCGCCAGGCCATGGCTGAGGGCAAGGTTGTGTTCTTCGCGGGCGGCTCGGGCAACCCGTTCTTCACCACCGATACCGCCGTGGTGCTGCGCGCTGCCGAAATGCAGGCCGATATGCTGCTGCTGGCCAAGAATGTGGATGGCGTGTACACGGCCGACCCCAATAAGGACCCCAACGCCCAGTTGATCCCCGATATCAGCTATGCCGAGGCGCTGGAGCGCCGCCTGCGTGTGATGGACACCGCCGCCTTTGCCATGCTGACCGAACAGGCCATCCCAATGGTGCGCGTGTTCGGCCTGGCCGAGCCGGAAAACATCCTCAAGGTCATCGCGGGCGATCCGCGCGGCACGGTGCTGCATCCATAAAAGGCGTCGATCAGAATGAAAAGGATTGCAGCATGGATTCTTGTAAGAACACTCATCCTGTTTTTGATCGACTTGGGCGTAATGGGTCTGCAGCTGCTAAACGGCAATTATGATGTTTTGAGAGCGGCATATATCGCCGCGGCCTGCTGAATCATCATACTTGTATGCGCTGTCGTCAGGCTGTTCAGCAGCCGGTGCCCACATTGCTGCAAGCTGAAGCTATCCAATGGGAAATACTGCCCCCATTGCGGCAAGGAGATTTGATTCTCCACCTACGCCGCCAATAAGATTTCGTTAACAAATCCCCTCTCCATATGCGTTCAGACCATATGGAGAGGGGATTTTTATGTTTCCGGCCCTATTTGCTGACAGACTGGCGCTTTGCCTTATGCATCCTCGATTCGTTCAAATGCCACCGTCTGCTCTTTCATCGATATCTTGCCCACACGGCAGCCATAGGCAAGCAGCTCTTTTCTATAGGTCAAAAAGGAATGATCAAGAGGGAGCCCGGCGATTTGCGCAATCTCGTCAAACGTCAGCTTGAACTGTGCGCGACCATCCTGCTGAATATGCGCCCATAAAGAATCGTACTTGCTCATTGCGCTTCTCCTTGCTTAATACAGATGATACGCCTGCTTGCGCGCGGCGAAGGCCGCAGCCTCGCGCTCGGCGCAGGCCAGCCAGTCCTCCACCGGCCAATCCGCATTTTCAAACAGCCGATGCCCGGCCAGCTTGGACAGGAAGGGCATGTCCCCCTCCCGCAGCGGCGGCAGCAGGCTGAAATGCTTGGGATACAGCTCCCGGATCAGCGCCAGCAGCTGCATGCCCAATGCTACCGGCTGCACGCGATGCGCGTCCGTCACGTGCAGATGCATGCCGCCGCACATCTCCCCTGCGTATTTGGACGCGCTGGGCGTAAAATACAGAGGCGTTGCGATCACGCCCGGCAGCTTCATGGCGTTAAACCGCGCGGTCAGCGTTTCCGCGTCGATATACGGCGCACCCAGGATAGCAAAGGGATCAGCCGTGCCGCGACCCTCGGAGCAGTTGACCCCTTCCAGCATGCAGGTGCCCGGATACAGCAGCGCCGTCTCAAAGCGCGGCATGGCCAGGCTGGGCATCACCCACACCTTGTTCAGCTCCGGAAACAGCGCATGCCGGTTCCACCCCAAGCACGGAATCACCTGCAGATCGCACCCCAGGTCCCGCTCGTGATTGACCATCAGCGCAAATTCCCCGCAGGTCAGCCCGTAGCGCAGGGGGATATCATAGCAGCCGACAAAGCTGCGCGTATCGAGCCGCAGCAGCATGCCCTCCGCCATATCGCCCAAGGGATTGGGGCGATCCAGCACGATCAGCCGTTTGCCGTACCGGGCGCAATCCTCCAGCAGAATTTGCAGCGTGGAAATAAAGGTATAGCAGCGTGCGCCCACATCCTGGATATCATACACCAGGATGTCAAAGGCCGCACAGGCTTCCTCACTCAGATGGTGGGAAGCCTCCTTGCCGTACAGGCTGGTTACGGGCAGCCCGCTGGGGCCGTCCACCGCGTTTTCAAAGTTTTCTCCCGCGCCCTTATCGCCGCGCACGCCGTGCTCGGGTGCAAGCAGCAATTGCAGGCTGCATACCTCCCGCAGCCGTTCGATGGTAGATTGCAGGCCCGACGTGCGCCCGGAGGGCGACGTGGCCAGCGCCACGCGGCCGTTCAACAGCCCTGCATGCTGGCCAATGCGGTCAACGCCGTATTCCATCCATCATTCCCCGCTCTCGTTTACAATTTCGCATTTTTATTGTATAATAGATCCATCAAATTTACAACCCGTTGCTTTGAGGAGGATTTGCATGTCTACCACCCTGGTCATCATGGCCGCCGGGCTTGGCAGCCGATACGGCGGCAACAAGCAGACCGAAGGCATCGGCCCCAACCATGAAATGCTGATGGAATACTCGCTGTTCGACGCGGTGCGCGCGGGCTTTGATAAGGCTGTCTTTATTATCAAACCGGAAATGGAGCCGCTGATTGAAGCGCTGTGCGGCGAGCTGGTGCGCTCCTGCCGCACCAAATCGGGCCGCGCGCTTGAGGTGCACTACGCCGTGCAGGATTTCACCTCCCTGCCCAGCTTCTACGCCGTGCCCGCCGGGCGCGTAAAGCCCTTTGGCACCGTGCATGCCGCGCTGTGCGCCCGTCCCTATGTAAACGAGCCCTTCGCCATCATCAACGCCGATGATTATTACGGTGTGGACGCTTTCGCTGTGATGCATGATTGCCTATCCGCCCTGCCTGCCAACGAGGCCGCCATGGTGGGATATCGGCTCAAGAACACCGTCAGCGAATACGGCAGCGTCACCCGCGGCGTATGCACGCTGAAAAAGGGGCAGCTGGCCGGCATCAAAGAAACCTATAAGATCACCCTGTTCCCGGACGGTACCATCCGCGATACCGCCACGGACAGCGCGGGCGTGCTGCTGCCGCCCGATGCGCTGGTATCGATGAATTTCTGGGGATATCTACCCACGATCTTTGACGATATGCAATCTGCGTTTGACGATTTTCTGCATACCCTTGCACCCGATGATATCAAAAGCGAATATGTGCTGCCCAGCATGATGGATCAGCTCATGCATGCGGGTAAACTGCGTGTGCGCGTGCTGTCCACCAATGCCGTATGGTTTGGCATGACCTATCCGCAGGATAAGCCGTTGGTGCAGCAATCGCTGCTTAAGCTCCATGAGCAGGGCGTTTACCCGCCCACGCTGCTGGGATAAGCATGGCCGGCATCATTGCGGAGTACGATCCGCTGCACAACGGCCATGCCTGGCATATCGCGCAGGCGCGCGCGGCAAGTGGGGATGAGCCGACCGTCGTGGTCATGAGCTGCTGCTTTACCCAGCGCGGCATGCCCGCCCTGCTGTCGCCCCATGCGCGGGCCGAAATGGCGCTGCGCGCGGGCGCGGATATCGTGCTGGGGCTGCCCGTATCCTTTTCCGTATGCGAGGCCGAGCGCTTCGCGCTGGGCGGCGTTTCCATTTTAGCGCGTACCGGATTGGTTCATAGCCTGAGCTTTGGCGTTGAACCAGGCAACGAAGACTGCATTCTGCCCGCCGCGCAGCTATTGGAAACGCCCGATAGCGCCTTCCAGGCAGCGCTGCGCAAAGGTCTGGATCAAGGCTTGCCCTTTCCCCGTGCGCAGGGAGAAGCACTGGCCGCGCGCCTGGGGCTGCCGCCCGATTGCCTGGCCGCGCCCAATACCGTGCTGGCCATCTGCTATGCCCGCGCCAATCTTCGGCTGAACGCAGGGCTGGCGCTGCATCCCATCCCCCGGCGCGGCGCATATCATGCCGATACGCTGCCCGATGAAAGCGAAACCGCCCTGCCCTCCGCGACTGCCGTGCGCGCAGCCATCCTGCAGCATGCCTGGCCCAGCGTGCGGCGCGCCATGCCGGAAGCTGCCTATGCCATCCTTCAGGGCGAGATGGCGCAGAACCGTCTGCACCGCCCGGATGCGCTGGATGCGCTATTGCGCTGGACGCTACGCAGCGGGCACGATTTTTCGCACCTGCCCGGCCTGTCAGAGGGACTTGAAAACCGTCTGCCGCTGGGAGCGGATGCGCTGACGCGCGAAGGCATGGTGCAAGCCATCCGCAGCAAACGCTACCCTTACGCGCGCGTCAACCGCCTGCTCACCCATGTGCTGTTGGATACGCACGCCCAGGCATTGTCCCCCTTGCCGCAATACGCCTACCTGCTGGGCTTTAAGCGAGAATGTTCATCGCTGTTGCGCAACGCAAAGAGCCTCCCTCTGCTACCGCGGCTGAAGCCGCAGGATCAGCTGCCCGAGCAATTGCTGGACGCGCGCGCGTGGGATCTTTGGGCGCTGGGCGCGGGGCAGCCCTTTGGCGCACTGTATCGCTGCCAGCCCGTCATTCTGTAAAAATTGCCTGATACGCCCTGCCCCTTCCCGGCAGGGCTGTACTTTTTTGCGCCGTTATGGTATACTATATCGGTATTTACTTCGAAGGAGGAGCCTGCGGATGTTCAAACGCCTGGTTTGTTTGCTGCTGACCGTGCTGATGCTTGCCGTTTGCGCGTGCCCGGCAGCGCTGGCATCCTCCTCCGACTACGACAGCAACCATCCCGAAAAGCTCAACGATACCGACCTGAGCGCTTCGGCAGCCATCCTGATTGAGGTCAACAGCGGCATGGTGGTCTATGAAAAGAACGCGGACGTGCGCATGTACCCCGCTTCCACCACCAAGATATTAACCACTTATTTGGCCCTGCTGATGGGCAACCTGGACGATGTGGTCACCACCAGCGCGACCGCATTGCAATTGGAAGAAAAAGCCTCCGTCATTCCGCTGTCCGAGGGCGAGCAGCTTCCGCTGGAAAACCTGCTGTACGCTACCATGGTAAAATCCGGTAACGACGGCGCCAACGTGATCGCCGAAACCATCAGCGGCAGCATCTACGCTTTTGCTGAAACGATGAATCAGTACGCAGCCTCCATTGGCTGCACCAATACGCATTTTGTCAATCCCAGCGGCCTGCATGACGATAACCACTATACCACGGCGCGCGACATGGCGCTGATTGCCCGCGAAGCGATGCAGGATGAAATCTTCCGAAAGATCGCTTCCACCACCACCTATGCGCTGCCCCGCACCAACATGCACGGCTCCCGCCGTCTGGATTCCAAAATGGCCGAGCTGTTTGGCTCCGACAGCGCGGTTTACCCTGCCGCCAACGGCATCAAAACCGGCTATACCTCCAAGGCAGGCTACTGTTTTGTCGGCTCCGCCACCAAGAACGGCGTTACCTTTATCTCCATCGTTTTCAATTGCGGCAGCTATGCCAAATGCTGGAGCGATACCAAAAAACTGATGGAATACGGCTTTACCCAGTATGTCAGCACCAGCGTGGCCGAGCTGTACGCCATGAGCCCCAAGGTGCTGGAAATTTCCAAATACGATCTAAACGATCCGCAGCTGGGCAAGCTGGAGCTGTCGCTGAACAAGCTGAGCGATTCCACCAACGATACCATCGTTACCCTGCAATCCCGCCTGGATTACCTGTCCAGCAACTTTAACGATCTGGTCGCCATCGAATACGTACATGATCCCGTCGCGCCCATCACGGCGGGCGAGGTCATGGCCACCCTGACCTACTACCCCGAAGAGGGCGAACCCATCGAATATGAGCTGGTGGCCTCCCGCAGTGTGTCTCGCCGCGTGCTGGATTTCCCCTCGCTGGACGAGCTGATTGCCGATACGCTCAACGATCCCAATCCCTTCCCGCGCTTCACGGTTGAAATATTCCTGTTCCTGGTGGCCGTGGTTGCAGTGATCTGGGGCGTCGTCAAGGGCGTCAAGCGCCTGATGGGCTTCCGCAGCAAGAAACCGCGCCGCAAGGCCGTAAAGCCGATCTCGCGCTACTATCGTTAAAACTTATTTTTTAAAAACAAGCTGGGCGCGGAAGCCAATCGTTTTCCGCGCCCATTTTTTATTATCGCTGCACCGCCACGCCCTTGGCCATGGTATCCTGAATCAATTTGAGCGCGCGGCCCATGATTTCCCGCTGTTTTTGGATCATATCATTCGGCGCTTCCTCCGCGCTGCACAGCACGCGGTATTTATACAGCGCGTCGGTTTTCTGCCCCCAGCAATAGGTGGGCGTATACTGAACCGAGGCAATGCTGAGCGCCCGGCGCTGCATATCATAGGAGAGCGTCAGATGCAGCAGCATGCCGGACACCACCTCACGGTTGGCACGGGAGGCGCTCAGCAGCGTGCCCATCGACCAAGCAACCAGCGTGCTGTGCGCCGTATCCTGCGCGCTGGACAGATACTCCACCGGCTGCACGGCGTTGCTGTGCGTGCCGATGATGATATCCGCCCCTGCCTCGCACAATGCCTGCGCCGCCGTACGCTGCGCGGCAGTAGGCGCGGTATCGTTTGCGCCGCCCCAATGCATGGCAACCAGCACGATATCGGCTCCGCTCTCGCGCGCCGCGCGAATATCCTGCCGGGCCTGATCAGCATCAAAGACCGTCACCATACGTTCGCGCGCCGTCGCATCTGGCACCGCCTTTTTACTGTCCGCCGACAGGGTATCGGTATAGGCCAGCACGGCGATGGAGATGCCGCGGATACTGATGGTCTTCGCCGTGCTCGGCCCTGCGGCACTGCGCAGGCCAAGCGGCGTAACGCCCGCGCTTTGCAGGGCGGACAGCATGCGCGCTGCGCCGTTTTCACCCGTTTCAAGAGCCTTTTCACTGTTCAGCAGCACATATTGAAATCCTGCGTCATGAATGGCCGCAGCCGCCTGCTCCGCCGCGCGCCCGTTAGCCGCGCTCATGCTGGGCAGTCTGTGCATCAGGGCGATGCCCGCGTCCGCGCGCGCCTCATGCTGGATAGCGCTGAGCGTTTCAGACAGATTGTATTGCCCTGCCGCCGCATTGAGCGTGCCGGCTATGACATCGCTGTCAAAGGCAATTTCTCCGCTGACGGTCAGCGTCAGCGTACGGATATCACTGGCCGATTGGGTCGGCTGCGCTGCGGCAGGCTGCTGCGGCACGGCGGAAGGCTGTGCTGCCAGCGCTGTCGGAGCCGCGTACATTTGCGGAGCAGCCGTCTGGCGCGGCAGGCCGGGCATTGTCTGCGCGGTAGCCTGCGGACGCGACGCCGCCGCCAATTCGCCAATCGAACTGACCAGGCGCTCGGCGTCCATGCTCAGGTCTGCATTGGGGTTGCGGATGGCCAGAATCATCCATATGGCGCAAAAGAGCACGATTGCCGCCGCTATGGTCATGACAATCGTGCCCGCAGAAATGCGTTTATGCCGTCCGCGCATCGTTTCAGCCCTCCGCGTTGCGCTCGTAAATCAGCCGCAGACCCTTCAGGGTCAGCAAGCCGTCAATCTGATCGATCACCCTGGTTTCGGAGGCAATCATGCGCGCCATGCCGCCAGTTGCTACCACCACGGCGTCGTCGCGGCCAATCTCACGCTTCATTTTTTTTACCAGGTATTCCACCTGGCCGACGTAACCGTAAATCATGCCCGCCTGCAGGTTGGTGATCGTATTCTTGCCGATCACGCTGTCGGGCTTGACCAGCTCGAAATTGGGCAGCTTGGAGGTGCCGCGCACCAGCGCCTCGCTGGCCAGCTTGATGCCGGGGCAGATGCAGCCGCCCACAAACGCGCCCTTTTCATCCACCACGCCGAAGGTTGTGGCCGTGCCGAAATCGATGAAGATGCACGGCGCGCCATAGAATGCCTGCACGGCCACCGCGTTGCAAATGCGGTCGCTGCCCAGCGCGCGGGGATTATCATACTGAATGTTGATGCCCGTTTTTACGCCCGGCACCACAAACTTGGGCGCGATGCCAAAGTAATCGTTGCACATGTGCTCGATGGTAAAGTTGACCGGCGGCACCACGCTGGACAGCATAATGCCCGTCACCTGGTCGGGGCTCAGCCCCGCGCTGCGGAACAGGTTGGTCACCAGCATGCCGTATTCGTCGCTGGTGCTGCTGCGATTGGTGGAAAGCCGCCAGTAGCGCACCAGCTCCTTGCCCTGGAACAGGCCGGTTTTGATGTTGGTGTTGCCGATATCCATCGTAAAAATCATGTGCGTTCCTCCGTCGTCCGCAGCCCGTCAGGCTTTGGCTCCGATTTTCGTTTTGCGCAGCGCCAGCACCGCGGGCGTTACAATCAGCGCCGCGGCAATGGCCTCGCACCCGCCGCCGATCAGCCCTGTGCCGGCGATCAAGCCCAGGATCCTGGCCGAATCCAGGCCGTTCATGGCGTAAAACAGCAGCATCAACCCCAGATACAGCACCGTATTGGTCAGGGAGCCAGCCGCCGCCGCAATGGGCAGGGCGATTTTTTCATGCTTGCCCAGCAGCTTATACACGCCCAGCGCGGCCATGGGCACCAGCAGGCGCGGCGCATAGCACATGATCAGCGCGCAGGCGGGAGAGGCTGCAAACAGCGTGGAGGCCAGCGCGGAGGGCGGGGTTAAAGAAATGCCCAGCATGCTCAGCGTGCTGGCCGTGCCAAAGCAAAGCCCCAGCAGCAGGCCGCTGCGCGCACCCAGCACGAGCGCGCCGGTAATGACCGGCACGCACAGGATGGTCACATTGATGAAGCCCAGCGGGATCAGTCCCAGCGGGGTCATGCCCAGTACAAACACCAGCGCCATCAAAAGCGCCGCAGCCGTCATGCGATAGAGCGTTATTCTGTTTTTCATGCTGTTTTCCGTTCAGGTTCCCATGGGATACCTGACGAACCTTCCTTTTCGATGTATTGTTCGATCCCCTGCGGGTATCGACGGGTGCATTATAACACGTTGGATAGCAATTGTCAAAAACCGGATGGCATTAAGGATAAAAAAATGGGGAATGAAGGAGTGGGACGAATCAAGTCGATAAACTGGAATTTGTCAGTATTAAAGTTTCAGAATCTCATCTGCAATTTCACGAACGGTTTTATTGCTTGTATCAATTTTTACGGTATCAAGTAGCTGATACATACGAATCCTTCCGACGCTTCTGTCAATGACATCGGCAGTGCGGAGTCCGCGAGCGATATCGGATGACAACCGATTTCTCAGATTTGTTTCGTCCGTCATCAAGGATATTTTTATGACTCTGCAAGCGCTTGTGTCCAACTCATTGATTATGCTATCGATGATGTATTGCTCATGCATGACCCAGCAAAGAATAATGTTATCGTAAGCAGTGCAACGAAGAAAGTTGTTCAACAGAAAGCAAATATTACGCATGACCATTTCTTTTGTTTCTTCCGTTAGCTGAAACGGATCGGCATCCCAACACCAGTCACCGTCCAAAAAAACACTGTTGTGCAAGTCTTTTTTCAACTGTCGGCTGATTGTTGTTTTGCCAACACCCATTGTACCGCCAATCAAATACAGAGTTTTCATACCGATCCTCCACAAATTCTGATTAAACTGACAGGAAATATAGCACACGTTCAAATTGGCAAGAACGTGTTTATTCACTGTGGTTGATAAAAAAAAGCAGGGCGAATCAAATCGATAATCCAGAAGCCATCTCTCTCAAAGTCCATAATGAATTACCCATTTGTTACTGTCCATTGCCTTTTCTAACAGTTCCTTTAGTTTGGATAGCTCAGAATTATCAGTAATGGCATCGATAAATGCTTTCAAGGAACTGGGCGGAACAAGCGTAATCCCACAATAGGAAAGCCCCTTGCCTTTAACAGAAAGCGTATGCCAATAAAAGTCAACGGATAAAATTCTTTCACCTATACCTTCCAAATAGACATCATCAACGGAAATACAGGCATATTTCTCAGGCTCATACTTGTCATATCTTTTGCCGGGCTGGGGGGAATCTATCATAATTCCAAACTCATGTTTTGCCATATCCCTTACCTATACAAAAACCCCGATTTATTAAACCGACAGTACGTATAGCACATGTTCAGCTTGACCACAAGCAATTGGCAAAAGATGGCACTTATTCGCTGCGGCTGATAAAAAAGCGAAGCAAATCAAATCGACAAACTTGAAGTTATTTTACTTGCGTTCCATAAATCCTATGATTGAAAGAATCAATCCTACAATCCCAGTTCCGATAACAAGTACTCCCATTCCTGATGAATAAAGAGCAATTATGATCGCAAAGAGCAGTATTGCAATACCTAATCCTATTTTTTTCATTGTAAATCCTCCTGTTATAGCTTCCGATGCTTTGATTGCTTATCTATAAAAATCAGCGGCCGTTATAGAGCTGCTCGTCCCGGCCCATCCTGCGCCATTGCGAGGGCTGCGCGCGGCGGGGCAGTGTTTGCGGAGTTTCCGGCTTTGAGGACGGTTTTTTCACACATTTAAGCATCAGAAGCGCTGCGCCCGCGCCCAGCAGCGCGCACAGACAGCACAGGCCGATCAGCCCCCAGATTGATATGCTCGTCATGCTCTTTCCCTCACAGCGGCATGTTGCCATGCTTGCGCGGCAGCAGCACATCGCGCTTGGAGGCAAGCACCTCCAGCGCCGCGGCCATGCGCCCGCGCAGCCTGTCCGTGCCTGCCAGCGTCCAGTCAAACAGCGGCGGCTGCGCCGCATCGCTGACGCAGAGCTTCACCGTTGTGGCCGCCGAAAGCGCGTAATACAGCGCAGGATCATGGGGCAGCTCGCCCGCCAGCGCCAGTATCAGCGGCAGGGAAAACGCATCGCCCATGCGCATCAGGCGCGTCAGGCCGGGCGGCGGCACATCCCCGCTGACAGCCGCGCATACGCACACGCGGCCATTGATGCGGCAAAGGAAGGCCTCGCCCTGCGTCCCCGCGTAGAGCGGCAGCTCGGCGCCCGCGTCCGCACAGGCATGCAGCGCCAGGGGCAGGCAGTCGCCCGCCCTTACTGGCTCGGCAGCCGTCTGCGCGCCCAGCAGCGGCGCGTCCTCCGCGCAGCTGCCCGGCAGGAGGCTAAGCAGATTGCGCACCGTTTCCAGCGCGTCCGGCTCGTCGGCGGCGCAGATATCCGTGCAGGAGGCGCGCATATTCGCATCGCCCCAGCCGACGCGCACATCGCACAGCGCGGCGGTTAACGGATGCGTATCCGCGCTTTGCACGCAGATCAGCGGGCATACGCCGCTCAGGCGCGAAAGCTCCCGGCACGCGCCGGGCAGGCTGCCCTGCGCCTCCAGCAGGATCACCGGCATCGCCAGGCGCGATACCTGCGCAAGCAGCGCGCAAAGCGCCGCGTCCGCGCCGGATGGATCGTTGGTTTCGCCCGCGCGCACGCAGCAAACAGGACGGCCGTCCATCAGCCCCATGCCGCCCGTCACGCCCGCGCGTTCGTTTACAAAAGGCACATAGGAGCCTTCGTCCATCAGCGCCCTGATCCACAGCTTTTCGTCCATCATTCTTCCAGTTCTTCCTCGCGCAGCATACCCTTCAATCGCAGGGCAGCCGCGTACACGGCATTCTTTTTCTCGCCTTCCTCTACCAGGCGGCGGCTGGCGTCGCGCATATCCGCGCCTTGCAGCAGCAGATCCAGCAGCCGTGCCTCCAGGCACAGGGTGCTTTCCGCCTTGGGCTCCTCGCGCGGCACGGCGCGAAAATCGATGACAATACAGTATTCGCCCTTTTCGGTTTTATCATTCGCTTCCATACGGGCCAGCACCTCAGCCACCGGGCCGCGCAGGGTCAGCTCGTGCAGCTTGCTCAGGTCGCAGCTGACGCTGACATAGGCCTGGGGCAGGGTATCGGCCAGCACGCGCATGAAATCCAGCACGCGGTAGGGCGATTCATGCACAATGCCCGCCTGCGTGCGCTGCGCGGCGGAGCGCAGGGCGGCCTGCAAATCCTTTTTTTCGCGGGGCAGAAAGCCCAGGAAGGTGAACTCCGTCACATCGATGCCCGATACGGACATGGCAGCGGCCATTGCGCTGGGGCCGGGCACGGCCACCACTTCGATGCCTGCCTCGGCAACCTGACGCACCAGGATCGTCCCCGGATCCGAGATGGCCGGCGTGCCCGCGTCGGTCACAACAGCCACGTCGATGCCTTCCTCCAGCATCCGGCGCACAATCCCCTCCGCCTTGCCCTGTTCGTTATGGCGGTGACAGCTGGTCAACGGGGTTTCAATGCCGAAGCGCTGGGTCAGCTTCATGGTCATGCGGGTATCCTCGGCGGCGATGAGCGCAACGCTTTTGAGCACCTCGACGGCGCGCGGGCTCATATCCCCCAGGTTTCCGATGGGCGTGGCGACTACGTACAGCATAGCTTCTCCTTACAGCTTCTGCACCACGCGCAATGTGGCGCTGTGGGCGCGAGAATTGCGGCTCAGCTCCTCCGCCGTGGGCTTGATGGCGCCGCCGCCCATCACGCGCGCAATGGGCACGCGCCCGCAGGTACAGATAGGCGCTTTGGGCGGGCAGATGCAGGGATTCTGCATCGTGCGGAACACCCGCTTTACGATGCGATCCTCAATGGAATGGAAGGTGATCACGCACATCCTGCCGCCGGGGCGGATGCGGGATACCCAGTCGTTCAGCGCCTTTTCCAGCGGGGCGATTTCATCATTGACCGCGATACGCACCGCCTGAAAGGTGCGGCGCGCGGGATGGCCGTCATCCTTGCGGCGCACAGCCTTGGGAATGGCTGCGTCCACGCAGGCAACCAGATCGCCCGTGGTCAGGATGGGCTGCTGCTCGCGGCGCGCCACAATGATTTTGGCAATGCGCGCCGCCCACTTTTCATCGCCGTAATCATACAGCGTTTGGGTGATCGTACGCTCATCCACGCGCGACAGCCACTGCGCCGCCGTTTCGCCCTGGGTACGGTCCATGCGCATGTCCAGCGGCGCATCCTCATGATAGGAAAAGCCGCGCTGCGGGGTGTCCAGCTGATAGGAGGACACGCCCAGATCGAGCAATCCCCCATCCAACAGCACGCCCGCAGGCAGCAGGGTATCGATATCGTGAAAATTGCCGTGAATCGGCCGAAAGCCCGGATAGCCGCCCAGCCTTGCCGTGGCGGCGCGCAGGGCGTCCTCGTCCCGGTCGATGCCATAGAGGACGCCGCTGTCGCCAATCCTTTGCAGTATACGCTCGCTGTGCCCGCCGCCGCCCAGCGTGCCGTCGGCAAATACGCCGCCGGCAGCCGGGTCGAGCCACGCAAGCACCTCGTGCAGCAGCACGGGCTCATGTTTGAATTGAATTTCAGTCATCGTAATTATTGCTTCAGATCGGCGATGCGCGCATCCAGGGCGACCAGCTTGGTCTGATTGCCCGCCAGCTTGTCGCGCTCGGCCTGCACCAGCGCCTCGGGCGCCTTGCGCAGGAAGCCCTCGTTGTTCAGCTTGCCCTCCGCGCGGGCGATTTCCTTGAGCAGGTTATCGCGCTCCTTGTTCAGGCGGGCGATTTCCTTTTCGATATCCACCAGATCGCCCAGCGGAATCAGGATTTCGCCGGCGGCAACCACCGCGCCCACGGTCTTTTCGGTCACGGCCTGATCGCTGGAAAGCACGTCCAGCTCGGACGTGCTGGCCAGACGCTGGAAGAACACCTCCGCGCCGGCAACCGCATCCTGCCAGCCGTCGGCCGGGCGAATCATCAGGCGAGCCTTGTGACCGGCCTGCACGTTCATTTCAGCGCGCAGGTTGCGCACAGCGCGGATGATTTCCATAATGCCCTCCATCTGCGCCTCCTGAGCAGGGAAGAAGGGGATTTCTTCCGCACGCGGCCAATCGGACAGCATGCAGGAGGCTTCCTCGCAGCCGGGCAGGAAGGCGTAAACCGTTTCGGTCAGGAAGGGCATGAAGGGATGCAGCATGCGCAGCAAGCCGCTGAGCACATAGCTGAGCACCGCGCGCACCGTAGCCTTGCGCTGCGCATCCTCGCCCAGCAGACCGCCCTTGGCCAGTTCGATGTACCAATCGCAGAATTCGCTCCACGCAAAATCATAAATCTTCTGCGCGGCCAGTCCGAACTCGCACTCGTCAAAGTGCGCTGTTACCTCCTGCGCACATTCATGATAACGGCTGAGAATCCACTGATCGGACAGCTGCAGAGTCTTGCCCTCCAGCGTTTCCACGCAGTCCAGGTTCATCAGCACAAAGCGGCTGGCGTTCCACACCTTGTTGGCGAAGTTGCGGGCGGATTCCAGCTTGGTGGTGGAGTAGCGGGTATCGTTGCCGGGGCTGATGCCCATGCACAGGGAGAAGCGCAGCGCGTCCGCGCCGTACTGATCGATTACCTCCAGAGGATCGATGCCGTTGCCCAGGGACTTGCTCATTTTGCGGCCCTGCTCGTCGCGCACCAGACCGTGGATCAGCACGGTATCAAAGGGCACATGACCCATCTGCTCCAGGCCGCTAAAGATCATGCGCGCCACCCAGAAGAAGATGATATCATAGCCCGTCACCAGCGTGCTGGTGGGATAGAAGTATTTGAGATCGTCGGTATTGTCCGGCCAGCCCAGCGTGGAGAAGGGCCACAGGGCGGAGGAGAACCAGGTGTCCAGCACATCCTCATCCTGATGCAGGTGAGTCTTGCCGCACTTGGGGCACACGGTGGGATCCTCGCGGGATACAATGGTTTCGCCGCAGTCCTCGCAGTACCAGGCGGGAATGCGATGGCCCCACCACAGATGGCGGCTGATGCACCAATCACGGATGTTTTCCATCCAGTTATAATAGATTTTGCTGAAGCGATCGGGGATAAAGCGGGTTTCGCCCTGCTTCACAGCCTCGATGGCGGGCTTGGCCAGCGGCTCCATCTTGACGAACCACTGCTTGGACACCATAGGCTCCACCACATGATGGCAGCGATAGCAGGTGCCCACCTCGTGCTTGAGGGGCTCGATGGACTTAAGCAGGCCCAGCGCCGTGAGATCCTCCACAATGGCCTTGCGCGCCTCCATGGTGGTCATGCCGGCATACTTGCCGCAATCCAGCACATGTGGCTCATTCACCGTGGCCTTGCCGGAGGCAAACAGCTCCTCAGCCGCCGCCGCGTCCGCAGCGCCGGTCATATGGCCGTCGTAGGTGAACACACGCACGATGGGCAGCTGATGGCGCTGACCCACCTCAAAGTCGTTGGGATCGTGCGCCGGGGTGATCTTCACCACGCCCGTGCCCTTTTCCATATCGGCGTGCTCATCGCACACGATGGGGATTTCACGGTTCACCAGGGGCAGCATCACATGGCAGCCATGCAGATGCGCATAGCGCGGATCGGCCGGGTTGATGGCCACGGCGGTATCGCCCAGCATGGTTTCGGGGCGGGTGGTGGCCAGCTCCAGCATTTCGCCCGTTTCCTTGACGGGATAGAGCAGATGCCAGAAATTGCCCTCTTTTTCTTCGTATTCCACCTCGGCGTCCGAAATGGAAGTATTGCAGCAGGGACACCAGTTGATCAGGCGGTTGCCCTGATAGATCAGGCCCTTTTCGTACAGGCTTACAAACACCTCGCGCACCGCGCGGGAGCAGCCCTCGTCCATGGTGAAGCGCTCGCGCGACCAATCGCAGCTGGCGCCCATGCGGCGCAGCTGGCGGGAAATGCGGCCGCCGTATTCTTTCTTCCAGTCCCAGGCATGCTTGAGGAACTCTTCTCGGCCGATATCCTGCTTTTTAATGCCTTCCTTGGCCAGCTTTTCCACCACCTTGACCTCGGTGGCGATGGAAGCGTGATCGGTGCCGGGCAGCCACAGGGTAGGATCGCCCTTCATGCGGTGATAGCGGGTCAGTGCATCCTGCAGGGTGCAGTCCATGGCATGGCCCATATGCAGCTGGCCGGTGATGTTGGGCGGGGGCATCACGATGGTAAAGGGCTTCTTGCCCTCCACGCGATGGGCGGTAAACGCGCCGCTTTCCTCCCAATGGCGGTAGGTTTTATCCTCGATCGCCTGGGGATTATATTGCTTTTCCATGTTGAATTCTTCAGGCATTGCAGTCGCTCCTTTCAGAAAAACAAAAGCCGCCCCAATCCATCTGCATGGACGGGGCGACCCGTGGTACCACCTTGCTTCGCAGCGGAAGCCGCTGCCTCTGGGCGCTTTAACGTACGCCAAACGGACAGGCTACTTGGTTTCACCTGTCTCCCTCCGGAGCGACCTTCCGTCCGATCCCCGCAAGCGGTCTTTCAGCCAATGAACCGCTCTCTCTGCCCAGGTATTAGGGCGTACTCCTCTCCTTCAAAGGGGCAAAGGGCAAGCCGCGTAATGCGGCGGCAAATTTATTTATCTTCGTCGTGCGCCACGACGGCAACGCCGTTATAGTAGCCGCAGTTCTTGCAGACGCGGTGCGCCAGCATCTTCTTGTGGCACTGGGGGCAATCCACGATCGCGGGGAGAGTCAGTTTCCAATTCGCGCGGCGGCTGTGCTTACGAGCCTTGGAGATTTTTCCTTTGGGAAGAGCCATGATTATACCTCCTGATCATTCTGATCCTTATTAAACAAGTTTTTGAGCTTCGCGAAAGGATGATCAGCATCCTCCCGGCCAGCCGTGTACTGGGGCGCCATGCGCTTATATCCGTCGCAATCAGGTCTGCACAGGATACGGATGGGCAGCTCCAGCAGCGCCAATGTGAGCGCCAGGTGATTCAACTCTACCTTGGAATTGGCAAACACCTGACAATCCGGATCGTCCTCCTGCTCGGGCGTTATCTTGTCCACCTGGGTAAACACTTCATGAAAGGGCACTTTCAGGTTTACGGTGGCCATCTCAAGGCAGTTGCAGCAGCGGGAGTGGGCCGTGGCCGTCAGCGTGCCGTCGAGGGTGAGATGAGCGCCGGACATGGAAAAGCAACCTTCAAGGATCACGGGATTCTCGAACGTTACCGTTTCGCCGCAGATATCCTGCGGCTCGATCCGCTCGTGATGGACAAACAGAAACGCCTCGCCAGGCGTTCGCATAGCGCGTGAAACATCCAGCAGCAAGGCACTCCCTCCCATCGTGAACAGCACTATTATAGTGAGCCAGCGCGCTTTTGTCAACACTTTATCGCGCGATAATTGCCTTATTTTTGCAGGATCTTGCGTAATGTCCCGATGCGACGCACTATATAATGAATAAATCGTGCCCAAGCAGGCAAAAAATTCTAATTACATGTTTACAAACCCGCCCGTCCATGCTACAATGGTAAGCGTGGTTTTTAGAACCGTGCGCTCGGGTTTCCGACACTCCAACGGCTTTCTGTGCGCGCGGCGATTGATACGGGGCGCCACCCCCAAGAAGGAGGATCATGCTATGATCAACAAGGCTGAAATTATGCAGACCTACGCCCGCCATGAAGGCGACACCGGTTCCCCCGAAGTACAGGTCGCTCTGCTGACCGCTCGCATCAATCACCTGAACGAGCACCTCAAGAGCAACAAGAACGACCATCATAGCCGTCGTGGCCTGCTGCTGATGGTTGGTCAGCGCCGCGGCCTGCTGGAGTACCTCAAGAAGACCGACATCGAGCGTTACCGCACCCTGGTCGCTCAGCTGGGTCTGCGCAAGTAAGCGCAAAGCAAGGCTAACGGGATCGCTTTGGCGTATCGTTCGTCAAACCCCCGTTAGCCTTTCTGTTATGGATACGCGCGCAGGTGCGCCGTATCTGGAAGAAGAAGATGTGGAGGAGAGAAAAAAACAATGGAAAACAAAACGTACACGATGGACTTTGCGGGCTATCCGCTGTCGTTCAACTTCGGCCACTACGCCGAGCAGGCTGACGGCTCCGTGCTGGTGCGCATGGGCGATACCGCCGTGCTGGTAAACGTCTGCGCATCCGATACCCCCCGCGAGGGCGTCGATTTCTTCCCGCTGGCGGTAGACTTTGAAGAAAAGCAGTACGCCGTGGGTAAAATTCCCGGCGGCTTCATCAAGCGTGAAGGCCGTCCCACCGAGAAGGCGACCCTGACCTGCCGCCTGATCGACCGTCCCCTGCGCCCGCTCTTCCCCAAGGGCATGCGCAACGACGTGCAGGTAGTGGCTACTGCCCTGTCCGTCGATACCAACATCCCCCCCGAAATCCCCGCGATGCTGGGTTCTTCCATCGCCCTGTGCGTCAGCGATATCCCCTGGGCGGGCCCCACGGGTTCCGTGCATGTGGGCATGGTAGATGGCAAGTTCATCCTGATGCCCAATGAAGAGCAGCGCGCCGCCTCCAAGATCAGCCTGTACGTGGCCGGCACCAAGGACGCCATCATGATGGTGGAAGCCGGCGCCAAGGAAGTATCCGAGGATGTAATGCTGGATGCGATCCTCTTCGCGCACGAGGCCATCAAGGAGCTGGTTGCCTTCCAGGAGAAGATCGTGGCGGAAATCGGCAAGCCCAAGCGCGACTTCCCGCTCAACGTGACGGGCGAGGATATCACCGCCGCCGTCCGCGAGTATGCTTATGATAAGGCCAAGTGGTCCTTCGACACCTTCGACCGCGCCGAGCGCCAGCAGCGTGAGGAGCAGGTGAAGGCCGAGACCATCGAGCACTTTGCCGATATCTTCCCCGGCCGCGACGCCGAGGTGGCCGACGCCCTGTACTACCTGAACAAGGAAGTCATGCGCCGCCGCATCCTGGACGAAGGCATCCGTGCCGACGGCCGCAAGATCACCGAGATTCGCCCCATCTGGTGCGAAACCGGCATCCTGGCCCGCACCCACGGCAGCGCCGTGTTCACCCGCGGCCAGACCCAGGCCCTCACCGTAACCACGCTGGGTTCCCTGCGCGAGGCGCAGATTCTGGACGGCCTGTCCAATGAGGAAAGCAAGCGCTATATCCATCATTATAATATGCCCCCCTACGCCACCGGCGAAGCGGGCCGCATGAAGGCTCCCGGCCGCCGTGAAATCGGTCACGGCGCGCTGGCGGAACGCGCGCTGGAGCCCGTGATCCCCTCTGAAGAGGAGTTCCCCTACGCGCTGCGTCTGGTCAGCGAAATCCTGTCCTCCAACGGTTCCTCCTCCATGGCTTCCGTGTGCGGCAGCACCCTGTCGCTGATGGACGCGGGCGTGCCCATCAAGGCGCCCGTCGCCGGCGTGGCCATGGGTCTGATCAAGGATGATAAGAGCGACAAGGTGGTCGTTCTGTCCGACATTCAGGGCCTGGAAGACTTCCTGGGCGATATGGACTTCAAGGTGGCCGGCACCATGAACGGCATCACCGCCATCCAGATGGATATCAAGATCAAGGGCATCGACCGCGCGATCCTGAGCCAGGCGCTGCGCCAGGCGTTGGAAGGCCGCCTGCATATCCTGGGCATCATGCTCGAGTGCCTGCCTGCGCCGCGCACCAAGATGAGCCCCTACGCGCCCAAGATCATTTCCTTCAATATTAATCCTGATAAAATCCGCGAAGTCATCGGACCAGGCGGCAAGATGATTAACAAGATCATCGCCGAAACGGGCGTGAAGATCGACATCGAAGACGACGGCCGCGTGGCCATCGCCACCCCCGATGAAGAAGCCGCCGCTAAGGCGCGCCGCATCATCGAGGGCATCGCCAAGGATGTTGAGGTTGGCGAGGTATATCATGGCAAGGTTGTGCGCATCCTGTCTACGATGGGCGCGTTTGTGGAGCTGCTGCCCGGCAAGGATGGCCTGCTGCACATCTCCAAGCTGGCCAACGAGCGTGTTGAAAAGGTGGAGGATGTGCTCAATATCGGCGACGAGGTAGAGGTAAAGGTCAGCGAGATCGACTCTCAGGGCCGCATCAACCTGATCCGCAACGACATCGTCTATACCCGTCCCACCGGCCCGCGCCCCGGCAACGGTGGTGAGCGCCGCCGTCCCCCGCGCCGCGAGAGCAGCCACAACGACTAATCCGTAAATGCATCAAGCCGCAAAAGACAGGAGCCGCTTATCCGGCTCCTGCTTGCGGTTATTGAGGGAACAATATGATTGAGCAATTTACCCTGCCAAACGGCCTGCGCGTGCTGTGCGAACAGCTGCCCCATCTGCGCTCGGTATCCATGGGCGTGTGGGTCAAGGCTGGCTCCATCCTGGAGCGTGAGCACGAAAACGGCCTGTCGCACCTGATTGAGCACATGGCCTTCAAGGGCACCGGCCGGCGCAGCGCCAGGCAGATCGCCCAGGAAATGGACGCTGTGGGCGGCTATCTCAACGCCGCCACCAGCAAGCTGTGCACCTGCTACTATGCCAAGGTGATCGACGAAAACCTGCCGCTGGCCGCCGATATCCTGTCGGATATCGTGCGCTTCCCGGCGATCGATCCCAAGGAACTGGACAAGGAGCGCAACGTGGTGCTGGAGGAAATCTCCATGACCGACGACTCGCCCGAGGACGTGGCCTACGATCTGATCGCCTCGGCCATGTTCGGCAAGCAGCCGCTGGGGCAGACCATCCTGGGCCCGCGCGAGCTGATCGCCGGCTACACACGGGAGGATGTTCTGGCCTTCCGTGCCCGCCATTACAGTCCCATGAACACCTGCGTGGCCATCGCGGGCAACTTTGATCTGAACCAGGTGAAGGATCTGATGGCGCAGCGCTTTGGCGACTGGACGGGCGGCGCGGGTGAGATTTTCCCCGTCAACGCCGTCAACCAGCGCCCGCAGACGCTGACCGCCGACAAGGATACCGAGCAGGCGCATATCTGCCTGGGCTATCGCGGCAAGCCCCTGGGCGACGCGGACGCCTATCCCATGGCTGTGTTCAACAGCATCCTGGGCGGCGGCATGTCCTCGCGCCTGTTCCAGCGCATCCGCGAGGAATCCGCCATGGCCTACAGCGTGTATTCCGCGCCATCCGCCTACCCGCACTGCGGCGATTTTACCATCTACGCGGCCGTATCCCCCCGCAACGTCAAAACCGTGCTGGCGCAGATCGATGAGGAAACCTCCCTGCTGGTGCGCGAGGGCGCCACGCAGGAGGAGTTTGACATGGCCAAGGCGCAGCTCAAGGGCGGCTTTATCCTGGGTCAGGAAAGCGCCTATAACCGCATGAACAGCATGGGCAGCAACATGGCGCTGATGAACCGCGTGATCACCACCGACGAAACCATCCGCCGCATTGAGGCCGTAACGCCCGAGGATGTGCGCCGCGTGGCCGCCGAAACGCTGGGCGGTCCGCGCTCGCAGGCCTTTGTGGGCAAGAAGATTGCCAAATACCTGAAATAAAATATGGAGGCAGCCCGATGGACAGACTGGATGAGATTTTCCGCATGCAAAAGGCCCTGAACGACGACATCATTGCCCGCCGCCATCTGGAGGGCATCAGCGATACCGAGTGGATCCAGAAGCAGACGCTGGCCATGCTGTCCGAAATGGCCGAGCTGCTTAACGAGGTCAACTTCAAATGGTGGAAGAATCCCAAGCCCGTGGATGATCACGCCGTAAAGGAAGAGCTGGTGGATATCCTGCATTTCTTTGTCAGCATGTGCCTGCGCGCCGGGATGACCCCGCAGGAAATGTATGATATCTATATGGAAAAGAACCGCGAGAATTTCAATCGCCAGCTGGGCTTGAGCCAGAAGGAGGGCTATAAGGCCCCCGAAGCTTGATCGTGCCTGCCATGCCGCGCATGCGTCCGCGCTTCGCCAGCACGCAGCCGGTCTGTGCCTCAGGCGCAAAAGCAGCCCCTCCGCATGGCTTCATGCAGAGGGGCTTTGCCTTGTCTTTATTTATTTGTCCAGCGTTTCATGCGCCTCGCGCACCAGCGCGGCAATCTGCGCATCGTCCGGCATATCGCCCGCGCCGGGACGGATATCGGCCAGGAACTCGATGTTTCCCTTTGGGCCTTTGATAGGCGAATAGGTAAAGCCCGCTACATGCCAGCCGATTTCGGCGGCGTATTCACGCACATTTTGCAGCACGCGCGCATGCACGGCAGGCTCGCGCACCACGCCGTTCTTGCCCACCTGGCCGCGCCCGGCTTCAAACTGCGGCTTTACCAGGGTGAGGAACCTTCCTTTCTCCCCCATAATGCCCGCCGCCACCGGCAGGATCAGCCGTATGGAGATAAAGGACACGTCCATCACCGTCAATGTCGGATGCAGCGGCACCATGTCGGGTGTCAGCGTGCGGGCGTTGGTACGTTCCATTACAGTGACGCGCTCATCCTGCCGCAGCTTCCAATCCAGCTGGCCATAACCCACATCGATGGCATATACATGCGCCGCGCCGTGGCGCAGCAGCACGTCGGTAAAGCCGCCGGCGGCAGCGCCGATATCCATAGCAACCACGCCTGTCACATCCGCGCCGAACACCGTAATCGCACGCTCAATCTTGTGCCCGCCCCGACTGGCCAGGGAGTCCACCTCGCCACGCAGAATCAGCTCCTGATTGTCCTCCACGGTTTCAGAAGCCTTGAGCACCTTCTTCTCGCCGATGTAAATCTGCCCGGCCATAATCAGCGCCTGCGCCTTTTCGCGGCTGGCCGCAATACCACGGCTTACCAGCGCGCTGTCTACCCGCGTTTTCATGCTTTGCTCTCCTTATTCCATTGTGCAATGCGGCGCGCCACGCTCTCCGCGTCCAGCCCCTGCGCGCGCAGCTGTAATGTATGATCGCCCTGCGTGGCGCACAAGCCCTCGACGCCCAGCGTCAGCAGCGGCTTGCACACGCCATGCGCGGCACGCCAGGCCGGTACCAGGCTGCTCAGGCCGCCCGATACTACGCCTTCTTCCAGCGTAACAAGTTTCGAATCTTTCAGCTGATTCAGCACATTCTCGTCCAGCGGTTGAATGCAATCCGCCGCATATACGGCGCAGCGCAGGCTCTGCTGATCCAGCAGCTCCGCCGCGCGCATGGCCTGCCCGACCATCGCGCCGCAAGCCAGGATAGCCAGCTCATCCCCTGTCCGCAGCAGCGGCCACATGGGCGCATAGGGCTTTTCCCGCGGCCAAACAGCCACATTTTCGGTTTCCGTCTTGCCATAACGAATAGCAACGGGCGCATCCAACGTCAGCGCATAGCGAATCATGGCCTGCAGCTCATCGCATGTGGCGGCGTTCAGCACCGTCAGCCCCGGCATCTGCGTCAAAAACGCATTGCCGTACACGCCCTGATGCGTCACGCCGTCTTCAATCAGCCCCGCGCGATCCACCAGGAAGCACACCGGCAAATGCTGCTCACACACGTCAAGCAAGATCTGATCATACGCGCGCTGCAAAAAGCTATCGTAAATCGCCACAAAGGGGCGCGCACCGCCAGCCGCCAGACCCGCGGCCATGGTGACAGCATGTTCCTCGGCAATGCCCACATCATACAGCCGATCCGGATAGCGGCTGGCAAACTCGCCCAGCCCCGTGCTGCCCGTCATGGCAGCCGTCACAGCTACAATGCGAGAATCCGCCGCAGCCATAGCGCACAGCGCATCGCCCGCCGCCTTGCCCATGGATTTGCCCGCGGGGCTAAGCGGCTCACCGGTATGCACGTCGAAGGGCGGCGTGCCATGCAGGCGGGTCGGATCGCTCTCCGCCTGGGAATAGCCGCGTCCCTTTTTGGTAACCACATGAATCAGCACCGGTTCATCCAGCTGCCGCGCGCGGCGAAACAATCGCTCCAGCCCTGTGATGTCGCGCCCATCCACCGGGCCAAGATAGTGAAAGCCCAGCGAATCAAACAGTCGATCCTGCACAAAGATATTGCGCAGGGAGTTTTTGATGCGCTGGAAGAAGGCATGCAGGCTGTTGCCAACCACGGGAATACGGCGCAGGAAATCGCCGACAACGTGCTTGGCCTCGAACCAGCCCTTGCTGGAACGCATATGCGTAAGATAGCGCGAAACCGCGCCTACATTGCGCGAGATGCTCATGCCATTGTCGTTGAGCACCACGATCATGCGCAGCTTGCTGCTGCCCGCGTCGCTGAGCGCCTCATAGCACATGCCGCCCGTCAGCGCGCCGTCTCCCACTACGGCCACCACGCTTTGGCTGCCGCCCACAAGATCGCGCGCCCGCGCCATGCCGGCTGCCGCCGATATGGCCGTGGATGCATGGCCGGTATCGAAGGCATCATAAGGGCTTTCCTCTCTGCGGGGAAAGCCTGCCAGCCCACCGAACTGCCGCAGGGTGTCAAAGCTGTCCGCGCGACCCGTCAACAGCTTATGGGCATAGCACTGATGCCCCACGTCAAAAATCAAAGCATCCTTGGGAAAATCAAACGCGCGGTGCAGGGCGATGGTCAATTCCACCACCCCCAAGTTGGAGGCCAGATGGCCGCCGTTGCGCGACACGCTATCGATGATGCGCGCGCGCAGCTCCTGCGCCAGCACGGGCAGCTCCTTGCTGGAAAGCCGCTTGACATCCTCGGAAGAATGAATCCGCTCTAAAACCATAGCTTGCTCCTTGCCGTTTTGCCCGCCTATTATACCATACCTGGGCGGCGCTGTAAACGTCCGGCGTTCGCGCGCCCCGCGCGCATTTGCCCGTGATAACGGCTCCTTGCAGGAATTTTGACATACGGTGTAGAATATCTGTATGTTTCACTTTTAGAATCAAGGAGGATCATGCCTTGAAATGTCCCCAATGCGGGCGCTGGAACCGCGCCACGCTTGAAAAATGCTTTTATTGCGGCGCGCCGCTGCCTCAGCCAGACGCACAGAGCGCCAGCATTTGGCGCAGCGAAAACAGCGACGTGCCCAAGCCGCCTTCTACTGTAATCTACTCGGTGGAAAACGACGACCGCACCGTGCCGCGCCCCGATGAGCGTGATCTGCTGGCTGGCGAAATGCAAAGCCTGCACACCCGCCGTAAGCGCGGCGAGGAGCAGCAGCGCCGCATCCGCCGCGACAGCCTGGCGGGCGGCTATGCGCCAACCTCCCGCAACGTGTACACGCAAACGCGCCCCACGCGCATTTATGACGCGCTGGACGATGTGGACGGCCGTGATCTGACTCCCGAGGGCGACGTTCGCCCCGACGCCATCCCGGCCTCGCCGCGGCAGGAGCCCATCCAGTATGACGATATTGAGGAGCCGCCGGCCTATCAGCCGCTGTGGGATGACAGCTATCGCCCGCGTCCGCGCGCACACGGCATGTCCCCGCGCAAGATGCGCCATGTGCGCGCCTTCGGCCTGCGGCGCATCCTGCCCTATCTGGCCACCGTGCTGCTCATCGGCGGCCTGCTGGCGTGCGGATATCTGTTCATCCTCAAGCCCGCGCGCGAAAACAAAGCCCCCTCTTTGCAGGAGCAGGCCATCATTTCCTCCTCCATCATGAACGATATGGCGGCGCACACCATCCTGATTCCCGCCGAAGAGGGCGCGCAGATCTACATCAAGGAGCTGCGTAAATCCTATATTGTCACCGGCGGCTACGCCACGGTGGAGGTGCCCGATTATCAGTGGTACGAGCTGAACAACACCATTACCACCCCCACCCTGGACGTGACGCTGACCCCCTACATCAAAACCAGCGCGGGCGAGCAAAAACTAATGGAGCCCATCCACTACACCATCGATGTGCCGCTGTCTCCCATCACGCTGGTAACGCCCGACACCACCTATGTGGAGGTATCCACCTCGCCATATGTAATCAAATTCAAGGTAGAGCAAAATTCCACCGTGTTCATCAACGGCGAGGATTATTCCAGCTTCGTCAATACCCAGGACGGCTACATCAGCTACAACGCCACGGTGCAGGCCATTGGCGAAAACAGGTTTGAAATCGTAGTCAACTGCCAGTATTACCGCGAAAACCGCATCACGCTGACGCTGTACCGTGCGCCGCAGGATATCCCGCTGGAGCTGAGCTCCACCCTGGGCAGCACCAGCGCGCAAAGCCTAATGACCATCCGCGGCACCACCATTCCGGGCGCTACGATCACCATTTCCACGCCCTATCAGAATCTGGACACCTCCAGCCTGAACGCCACGGGCGATTTCTCCTTCCAGGCACAGTTTAACAAGATCGGCACCAACACCATCATCATCACCGCCGAGAAGGACGGCCACAGCGCCACGCTGACCAAGGATGTGTACTATGTGCCCTATTCCAGCACCTACACGCCCAAGGCCTGGCCTATGGATGCAACCAACTACATCGAGTATCTGAACAACACCGCCATGCGCGTGGCGCGCACGCAGATTTATCTGTGTCAGGGCACCATTGTTGAAATTCTGAGCAACAAGCCGCAGCTAGCCCTGATGGATACCGACGAATCCGAGGGCGGCGAACGGCTGGTACTGCTTGAAAACATGTCCAGCGATACCTGGGTGGTGGGCGAGCGCTATCGCGTATACGCCGACGCCTACGGCGTGTATGACGGCAAGCCGCGTCTGGTAGGCCGCTATACCTACGATCCAAGATAAAAGCGAAAGCGCTTCATAAAAAAGCAACGGGCGGAGAGTCTTTCTCCGTCCGCTGTTTGCTATGCTGTTTACTTGCGCTGCTTCTTCGTCTTTTTGCGGATCGCGCGGATGATCACAATCACCACGCCCAGCGCCGCCAGCCAGGGCAGCGCCGCCACAAAGAACACCGCGAAGCCCTGCGCCGCGCGGCCAGCTGCTTCCAGAGAGGCCTTCACTGCATTAGCAATGCGCTGTCCCAGGGGCGTATTTTCCTCCTCAACAGCCTCGGCATTGGACAGCTCCCGGATGGTCACATACACATAGGAGTTGTTCACGCGGCTGTCATAGCCGTTCAGCCGGCCGGTGTAGGAATCGATCATGTACTGGGTGTCGCTGATCGCGTTTTCCAGTTCAATCAGGTCGCTGGTCGTCTCAGCCTTTTCCATCAGCTGCAGAAGCCGCGCCATCTTGGTTTTCTGAGTTTCCAGGCGGGATTGCAGATCGTAGTAGGTGTCGCTTACATCGTCGCTGCTTTCGGAATAATTGCTCACGCCGCCGATATCGTTAGCCCCGGCCACGAAAGCATCCAGCTTTTCAGACGGGATACGCAGCGTCAGGTTAGCCCTGCGCAGGCTGCCCGCACTCTGGTCGCCCGACAGGTTCAGGCTTTCCACCGTGCCGCCGTAATTGCTCACCAGCGTGCTCAGCGCCGCATAGGCCGCATCATACTGCTGGGTACGGATGGTGAAATTAACCGTGCGGATGATCTTGCTGGCCTGTGCCGTGGCTTCCTCCGGCGCGGCGCTCGAGGCGCTTTCGTTTTGAGCCATTGATTTCAGCATCATCCCGCCCTCGTCGCTGACGCCTGCGGCATAGTCGTAATCCTGCGCTCTGCTGTCATTATACTGATAGTTTGGCTCGTCCGCCATGCGGTACTGCGCGGCAGGCTTGCCGCTCTCCATCCCCCAACCGTTCAGCGTGCTGATTGCCGTGCCGCCCGCTACAAAGATCACCGCCGCCGCGGTGGCCAGCGCGCGCTTCCAGGGGAAACGCCGCTTCTCATTTTGCTCGTTCATCCGTCTCTCCTCCTCGCGAATCATGGTTCGCCATCCCTGCGAGAATGCCTCTGGCACGGTTTCATCCGCGTCCATCCCTTGCATATCGCGCTGGATCTGCAGCGCCAGCGCGCAATCCGGGCACTGCGCAGCGTGTTGTTCCATTTCATCCCGCTGCGCCTGCGTCAGCTTCTCCCAGGGGGTATCGAGAAGCAAGGCAAATGCTTTACAATCCATCATTTTTGCCTCCCTTCATTTTCTTTGACGGATGGGCGGCCGTTTTGTTCCGCCTGTCTGACAAAATTTTTCACTTTTTCACGGGCTCGGTTGATGCGGCTCTTGATCGTGCCCTCAGGCTGCTGCAAGGCGTTGGCGATCTCCTCGTAGGATAGCTGCTGGAACTCGCGCAGCACCAGCGCGGCGCGCTGATCCTCGGGCAGCTGCTCCATGGCCTGCTTAACCAGCTCGCAGCGCTCCTTGTGCTCCAATTGCTCATACGCGCGCTCTGCTTTCGCATCGGGCACATCGAAGCCACCCTCGCGCAGGGTATCCAGCGATACCACGCCGCGCCGGCGGCGCAACTCATCTATACAGGTATTATAGGCAATGCGATAGAGCCATGTTTTGGGGCTGGCGCCGTCGCGGAACCGATCAAAGGCGCGGAACGCGCGCAGCAGCGCCTCCTGGGCGCAATCCTGCGCGTCCTCACGGTTGCCCATCATGCGCAGGCACAGCAGATAAATGGGACGCTCATACTCCGCTGCCATCGCCTCAAACTGCTCCGCACGGCTGCGCGGATGAAACAGACTCATGCCGTCACTTCCTTTCTTGCTTACGGTTTGCTCATTATAGCAGAAATCTACAAAAAGTGCGAGTAAAATGTTATTTGACAATCTCTGCCTGAAATATTATACTATACCCGGATCAAAAAGAGGAGGGGTTTTCGATGCGTTTTTTGCTTACCGGCGGCGCCGGCTATATCGGCTCCCACACCTGCGTTAGCCTGCTGGACGCGGGCCACGAAGTGGTCGTATTGGATAATTTTGTTAATAGCTGCCCCGAGGCCATTGCCCGTGTGGAAAAGATCGCCGGCAAGTCCATCACCCTGTACGAGGGCGATTGCTGCGACGCGGCGTTTGTCAGCAGCGTTTTTGATAAGGAGCATATCGACGGCGTGGTGCACTTTGCGGGTCTGAAGGCTGTAGGCGAATCCGTGCGCATCCCGCTCAATTATTATCAGAACAACCTGGGCGCTACCATGACGCTGTGCCGCGTGATGGCGGAGCACCATGTAAAGCGCATTGTATTTTCCAGCTCCGCCACCGTGTACGGCGACAGCAAAGAAGTGCCCTTCAACGAAAGTCTGCCCATGGGCGAGTGCACCAATCCCTATGGCTGGACCAAATGGATGAGCGAGCGCATTATGCGCGATATAGCCTTTGCCGATCCCGAGTGGACGGTGGTGCTGCTGCGCTACTTCAACCCCGTCGGCGCGCATGAGAGCGGCCTGATCGGCGAGGATCCCTCCGGCATCCCCAACAACCTGATGCCCTTCATCTGCCAGACAGCGGCTGGCGTGCGCGACAAGCTGAGCATCTTCGGCAACGATTATCCCACCCCCGACGGCACCTGCGTGCGTGATTACATCCATGTGATGGATCTGGCGGACGGCCATGTAAAGGCGCTGGAATACGCCATGGATCATCAGGGCACCGAGATCTTCAACCTGGGCACCGGCGAGGGTTACAGCGTATATCAGATGGTAGCAGCCTTTGAGCGCGCCAACCACCTGACCCTCCCCCACGTGGATGCGCCGCGCCGCCCAGGCGATATCGCCGTATCCTATGCTGATCCCGCCAAGGCCAAGGCCGTGCTGCACTGGCAGGCCAAGCGCACGCTGGACGATATGTGCCGCGATGCGTGGAACTGGCAGTCCCGTAATCCGCACGGCTATCGCCAAGCGTAACGATTGATTTATTGAAGCGCTAAACCCAATAACAGCAATACAGCCATCCCGCTGGGATGGCTGTTTATGTTTGTAAAAAAAGCACAGCAAACTTAGACAAGAAAAGGAATTACGGTACTTTCTTGAGTCATAGCGCCGCCATAGGCGGCTGAGGGCGCGCAATTTTGCAAATTGCCGCCCGAAACCCGCGCTTGCCGTTAGGCAGTAGCGCGGGGCGTACAAGGAAAGTACCAAAGAACCTATTTGTGACGTTAAAAGCAATTAAATAGAAAGAGTAGCTTTAGCCGTCCCCTCATGACAGTGAAAAACTCAAGCCGCCTGGGCAGGAGCAAGCTCCACCCAGGCAGCTTTTCATTTTTCCCCTTGGTCGTGCTGCGCACGCCCGCGCCGATTTCATCGGCGTGTCACGAGGACGATGATTGGATGCAATCCGTAATTTTCGCCTTACCTCGCCCCTTTATCGTAGGGAACGCCCTCCGCCTTGGGCGCGCGGGAATTTTTAGAGGTCAGGATCAGCACGATCAGGGAGAAGATATAGGGCAGCATGTTGTACACGTTGCTGGGCAGGTTCAGCCGCTGCAGGAAATCAAAGCCCGTGTATACATTGCCCAGCGCGCGGAAGAAGCCAAACAGCAGCGCCGCCAGGGCGATGCGGATGGGCTTCCACTGGCCGAAGATCATCACCGCCAGCGCCAGGAAACCAAAGCCGGCCACGCCGTTTTCAAATTTCCATTCGCTTACGCCCGCAGTGATATACACCAGGCCACCAATGCCTCCCAGCAGGCCGGAAATCAGCACGCCCGCATAGCGCATCTTATACACATTGATGCCCACCGAGTCCGCCGCCTGCGGATGCTCGCCGCACGCCTGCAGACGCAGGCCAAAGCGCGTTTTGTTCAGCACCACATAGCTGGCAATCAACAGAATCAGCGCCAGCAGCATGAACCAGTTGAACTCGAAGCTGCCGATATTGACCAGGAAGGCCTTCTTGGCGTTGATATACTGGATGGTGGAGGACACGTTGTCCGGGTTGGCAGCCGTATTCATGGCCTTTACGATGACCGTCGCCAGCGCCGTGCCCATCAGATTCATCGCCGTGCCCACCAGCGTTTGATCGGCGCTGAAGTTGATGGCCGCCACAGCCAGCAGCAGGGAATAAAGCATGCCGAAGATCACCGCGGCCAGGATGGACAGGCTGATCACCGCCAGCGCGGATGCGCCCACGGGCAGCCATTTCATCATCAGCGCGCCGCCCAGCGCACCAAAGACCATGATGCCCTCCAGGCCGATATTGATCACGCCCGAATGCTCGGAGAAGCAGCCACCCAGCGCAACCAGCATCAATACGGAAGCAAAGATGAGCATATACTGAATCAGCAGGATCATTGCTTATCGCCTCCTTTTTCAAGCGCCGCGCGCTTCTCGTTGGCCTTGGCGATGCGGCTGTTCATAAAGCGGCGGATAAAGAGCACAAAGCCGCACAGGTAGATAATCACAGAAGAAATGAAATCCGAGATCTGGGAGCAGTACATGGTCTTATCCACATACGCGCCGCCGTTGGTGATATGCTGGATGAAGAAGGACGCGAAGATCGTGCCGATGGGGCTCAGGCCGCCCAGGAAAGCGGCGGCGATGCCATTGAAGCCCATCGCCGGGACGGAGGACTGCGTGCAGCTCCACTCCTCAAAGCCGGTCAGATACAGCATAGCCGCGCCCGCGCCCGCCAGCGCGCCCGCAATGGCCATGGCCAGGATGATATTGAACTTGCCGCGCATGCCGCAGTATTTGGCAGCGTGACGGTTCAGGCCCGTGGCGCGCAGCTCATAGCCCAGGCGCGTCTTGGCCAGCAGCACCCAGATGGCGATGGCGCACAGGATAGCCAGCGGGATGGCGATGGTCACGTTGGCGTTGTTGTTAAACAGCTTTTCCAGGCCCAGGCTGGGCAGCGCTGCCGCGGCGTTGGTGCGCTTGAGATTCAGTGTGTAGGGGCTGGTAGGATCCTTCACCTGAGACAGCAGGGTATTGACCGTATAGAGGCTGATCCAGTTGAGCATGATGCAGGAAATAACCTCGTTCACGTTGCAATACGCCTTGAGCGCGCCGGAGATGGCGCCCAGCAGCGCGCCGCACACGATGGCCGCCAGCAAGCATACCCACCAGGGCAGCTGCAGCGCCAGCGCGCAGTACAGGCTTGCACCCGCGCCGGCCACATACTGACCCGCCGCGCCGATATTGAACAGGCCTACCTTATAGGCAAAGAGCACCGACAGCGCGCACATCAGCAGCGGCGCGGTCTTTACCAGCGTGGAGCCCAGATATTTCAGCTGGGTCTTGGGGCGGCTGTAGGTCCAGAAATTCTTCAGAACCGTCAGGATGGCCTCCGTCGCACCGGAGGGATTGATAATCAGCAGCGCGATATAGCCGATCAGCACGCCTGCGACAATGCACAATAGCGATGCGAGCAGCGTTTGCACTGCGGGGATTTGCAGCCAAGAAGTATGCTTTTTATTTTGCACCTTCCCGCACCTCCTGTCTCTTGGCGCCGGCCATGTACAGACCCAACTCCTCTACCGTGGTGGTTTTGGGGTCCAGCTCGCCCACGATTTCGCCCTCGTACATCACCAGGATCCGGTCGCTCACGTCCATCACCTCGTCCAGCTCCAGCGAAACCAGCAGCACGGCCTTGCCCGCGTCGCGCTGCTCGACGATCTTCTTGTGGATATACTCAATCGCGCCCACATCCAGGCCGCGGGTAGGCTGCACGGCGATAAGGAGTTTGGGATCGCGGTCAATCTCGCGCGCGACGATGGCCTTTTGCTGATTGCCGCCGGACATGCTGCGCGCCATGGTGACAGGCCCCTGACCCGAGCGGATGTCATACTGCTCGATCAGCTGCTCGGCATAGCCGCGAATCTGCTTGCGGCGCAGGAAGCCGAACTGTGTAAAATCGCTTTCAAAATAGCGCTGCAACACAATATCGTCTTCCAGGCTGTAATCCAGCACCAGGCCGTGCTTGTGGCGATCCTCCGGGATGTGGCTGATGCCATCCTTGCTGCGCTTGCGGATGGATGCGTGGGTGATGTTATCCCCCATCAGGGTGATCTTGCCGCCCGCCAGCGGCTCCAGCCCCGTCAGGCCGTAAACCAGCTCTGTTTGGCCGTTGCCATCGATGCCGGCGATGCACACAATTTCGCCCTCGCGCACGTCAAAGGATACATTGCGAACGGCGTTGTTCTTGTGCAGCTTGGAGGCGACCGTCATGTTTTCCACCTTCAGGATCACCTTGCCGGGCGTTTTGGGCTGCTTTTCCACATGGAAATTGACGTTGCGGCCCACCATCATGGCAGACAGCTGCTCCATGGAAGTCTCGGCTGTATTGACCGTACCGATATATTTGCCCTTGCGCAGCACGGTGCAGCGATCGGCTACAGCCATGATTTCAGCCAGCTTATGGGAAATGAACAGGATAGACTTGCCCTCCTGCGCCAGGTTGCGCATGATCTGCATCAGCTCGTCGATCTCATGCGGGGTCAGCACAGCGGTAGGCTCGTCAAAGATCAGGATATCGTTGTCGCGGTAGAGCATTTTGAGGATTTCCGTCCTCTGCTGCATGCCCACGGTGATATCCTCAATCTTCGCGTCCAGATCGACGTGCAGGCCGTAGCGCTCGCTCAGGGCGTTCACCTTTTCGCGGGCTTGGGCCTTATTGAGGAAGCCGAATTTGCACGTCTCAGCGCCCAGGATGATATTATCCAGCACCGTAAAGCACTCCACCAGCTTGAAATGCTGATGCACCATGCCGATGCCCAGGGCGTTGGCGTCGTTGGGGTCGCGGATCACCACGTCCTTGCCATTGACGCGGATTTTTCCCTCTTCCGGCTGATACAGACCAAAAAGCACGCTCATCAGCGTGGATTTGCCTGCGCCGTTCTCACCCAAAAGCGCGTGAATTTCACCCTTGCGCAATTGCAGGGTGATATCGTCGTTTGCGATGATGCCCGGAAATCGCTTGGTGATATGCAGCATTTCTACGGCGTATTCGTTTCCGTGATTCTCCAAGGAATTTGTCCCTCCCTTACGCGGCCGGTTCGCCTGGCACGGCCCTTGACAAAAACCCCCGCTTCTTTTACGGGAGCAGGGGCTTTTGTCAAAGGCCGGGGAGATGGCCTCTCCCCGGCGATGATGGAATTACTTGATATTGCCGTAGTAGGTGACAGTCAGGGCAACCTCAGGCTGAGTCTCGGTGTCGTTGGACACGGTGACTTCGCCAGCGAACATCTTGGCAACCAGCGCAGCGTAATCCTCGGCGGTGAAGCCTTCGGCGTACTGGGTGGAGGCAGGAATGCCCACGTAGTTGGCGTCCATATCGGTGCCGGAAACCAGACCCAGGGTTTCCACCTTGCCGCCGAAGCTGGCGAAGTTGCCAGCCTTGATCTCGGTCAGCAGGGTGTTAACGGTGGCGGCCAGACCCTTCATAGCGGAGGTCACGGTCATACCCTCGCCGTAGGCGTTGATGATGCCAGCCTGGTCCACGTCCACGCCGATGACCTTGGCGTTTACCTTGGCAGCCGCTTCAGCAGCGGAGGTATAGATGCCGCCGCCGCAGGCGAACACGGCCTGCACACCCATGGTCTGATACCAGTTGTCCATGTAGGCGGTGATATCGGCGTCGCCGAAGAATTGGTTGCCGTACACGTATTCAACGGTAACTTCCTTTTCCTTGCCCATTTCAACGGCAGCGGCGTTGCAGCCCTGCACGAAGCCGTAGCCGTAGCGGACGACGGCGGGAACCGCCATGCCGCCCAGGAAGCCCAGATGGGTGTAGCCCAGCTTCACAGCAGCATAGCCAGCCATGTAGCCGCACAGCTCTTCCTGATACACAGCGCAGTACACGTTGGACGCCAGTTCAACGCCGCCCAGGTCGCCCTCAGACACGTCCAGCGCCACGAACTTGATATCGGAGTAGTCGTTCTGCACTTCGGCGATAGTGCCGCCAAAGGCATAACCGGGCATCACGATCACGTTGTAGCCTTCTTCAGCGGCCTTTTCGACCATGGCCACACGCTCGGGGGTGGAGTCGCCAGCGGGCTTGAAGTAGGTGAAATCAACGCCGTTCTCTTCCGCCCACTTCTTGCAGGCTTCGTAGGTAGTCTGGTTGAAGGACTGGTCGGTGATATCGCCGTAGTCGGTGATCATCGCCACGCGCATCGCGTCTTCAGCAGACGCGACAGAAACCATCGCCAGAACCATGACGAGCGCCAGGATCATTGCCAGGAACTTTTTCATGAGTTGAGCCTCCTATGAAAATCTCAAACGACGCGAACACGTCATTCGTTTACAAGTATAACAAACGATCGGGATTTTTTCAATATCTATCGCCAAAATCCAAAAATTTTTTCACCCTTTTGGCAAAAAAAGCGAATATACGCCGTCTTTTTCGCGGCATACATTCGCCTTTTTGAGTCATTATGTTTTTTATCGCCGTACCAGCTGCTTCATTTTGGGCGTTATATAGGCTACGATTGCATCCAGCTCCTCGCGCTCCGGATACAGCGTCATAAACCGAAATCCCGCCGGGCGGTACAGATCGATGCGGCAGGCGCGCTTGTTCACTTCGTAGCGGCACACATCCTCCCACAGGATATGCGATTCTCCTATGAGCATGCGCGCGTTGCCCTCGTTATCCTTGGCGATGTTATAGCTTTCGTAGGGCAGGAAACGGGCGTAGCAGCGAATCCGTCCCGGTTCGATCCACTTTTGCAGATGCGCGCCGCTTTTATCCAGCACGTAGTGCATTTCTTCCCGTCCCTGCAGGCCCAGGCAAAGCAGGATGATCACCGCGCCCAGGCCGAAGAACACCAGCGCCCAGGGCAGCATGCCGCTGCCCGTCAGCATGGTGAGAGCCATCTGCTTATCCTGCGCCACCAGCAATTCACCGATAAAGCAAAACAGGATCAGCAGAATTTCCGCCAGCGCCAGCACCTTCAGCGCGCCCCAGATGCTGCGAGCATCCCCCAGAGGCACGCGGATGGCGCGCCACTTGAAGCGCTCGTTGCTGGACAGGGCGGTAATGGGCTGGCCGCAATGCTCGCAGATGGGCGTCAGGCTGTCCTTTTTGCACTTTTTGCAGTAGAAAACATGCATGCGCCCACCTTCCTTTCAATGCGGAATTTTGACTATTATAGCACAGGCTTGCCTTCGCTTTCAAGCGCCGCGAAACAGCTGCGTATGGGGCTTGAGCGCGCGCAGCAGCACATAGCCCAGCAGCCCCGCCGATACCACCTCGCTGGCAAAGATCAGCCCCACCAGCGCGGGATAGGTGCTGGATACGTCGGTATACACATACCGCAGGATCAGCGGCACGGCAATGGTATTGGCAATGATATTGGGCCAGGGCGCAAGCCACCAGCTTTTCTTATGCAGAAGCCTGGCAATATATGCGCCGATCAGCGTAGCCAGGGAGCCAAAAACAACATCCCACAGCGGGCAGCCCGTCAGGATATTGGCCAGCACGCAGCCAACGGTCAGGCCGGGCACAGCCGCGCCGGTAAAATAGGGCAGGATGCACAGTGCCTCGGAAAAGCGCACTTCCCACAGGCCCGCCATGTTGCTCAGGTAGGTCAGGGCGACGTACATGGCGGCGATCAGCGCGGCCTGCACAAGGTAGAGGGTGGTCTTCTTTTTCATTTTTCAATTGCTCCTTAGTTTTGATTTATGAGCAAGGACGGCAATTGACGCAGCGGGAAGGCGCAGGATTTTTGCGCAGTGCAAGAAGCCGACGAGCAGGCGTACTGGAGGTACGTCAAGCGGAAAGCGACGCAGCAATGCGTGAAAAGCCCAGCCAAAACGCTGTGGATATTGCCGGAATTGCTCAAGGTGAGGAGGATTTCGAACTCACCGGGACGACGAAAATTTTTGTTGGGATAGCTCGTCCGCCGCGCGGGCATACTGGCTGTGGACGCAATGAGCGCATTCGCCTGATCGCGCGACAGATCGTACAGCCAGGCCCTCCCATGGGGACGGCGGACGCTGTCATGCACCGCGCGCACCACGCGCATCCCGCCGGGCAGTCTCGCGCGCGAGGGGCTGTCGCGTCCGCCTTTTCCATTTTCTATATGAAAGGAAGGATTTTTCCATGAGCCATCCCGAATGGAATCAGTGCATCGAGTGCAGCGTCGTATCCTGCAAGCATCACAATGACCACGGCCATTGCAGCCTGGACAAGATCAAGGTGGAGCCCACCCCCATGGCCTACACCGGCGAAGCGGCCGATGAAAGCATGTGCGGCAACTACAACTGCAAGTAATTCCAGGAATCAAGAGGCTTTGGAGGTTCGCTCCAAAGCCTTTTCATTTTTATTTCAGATGCCAGATTTTCTCGTTATACTCGCGGATCGTGCGGTCGGAGGAGAAAATGCCGGACTTGGCCGTGTTGATCACCGCCATACGCAGCCACTTGTCGCGATCCTGATAATCGTCGTTCACGCGGCGCTGCGCCATGGAGTAGCTGCCAAAGTCCTTGAGGACGAAGTAGCGGTCGTCAAAGAGCATATCGTGATACAGCGCCTGCAGGGCGGCGGGGTTCTCCGTCATCAGCGTGCCGTCGATCATCTGCGTCAGTGCGCGGCGGATTTCGGCGTTGTTTTCAAAAATCGTCATGGGGTTATAGCCGCCTGCGCTTTCCAGCGCCGCCACGGTATCGGCGCGCATGCCGAAGATATAGATATTCTCCGCGCCCACCTGATCGTAGATTTCCACATTCGCGCCGTCCATGGTGCCGATGGTCACCGCGCCGTTCATCATGAACTTCATGTTGCCGGTGCCGCTGGCCTCCTTGCCGGCGGTGGAAAGCTGCTCGGACAGATCGGTAGCGGGCATGATGGCCTCAGCCGCGGACACATCGTAGTTTTCCACAAAGACAATGCGCAGCATGCGGCTGGCACGGGGATTATGGTTAATCATCTTGCTCAGCGCCAGAATATAGCGGATGATCAGCTTGGCCTTGTAGTAGCCGGGGCTGGCCTTGGCGGCAAAGATGAACACGCGCGGGGTCATGGTGAAGTTGGGATCGTCCATGATGCGGTTATACAGCACATGGATATGCAGGGCATTTAGCATCTGGCGCTTATACTCGTGCAGGCGCTTGCACTGCGAATCGAACATAAAGCTCTCGTCCACCTCCATATCCTGCCGCATGGACAGCATATGGTTGAACTGATGCTTGTTAAACTGCTTCACCTGGTCGAACTTTTCGCGGAATGCCTTATCCTCCGCAAAGGGCAGCAGCTCCTCCAGGCGCTCGGGCTCACGATACCATTTTTCACCGATGGCCTCGTTAATCAGCTCGCGCAGGCGGGTATTGCAGGCCATCAGCCAGCGGCGATGGGTGATACCATTGGTGATATAGGTGAACTTTTCAGGCATCAGGGTATAATAATCATGGAAGGTATCGTTTTTGAGGATCTCGCCGTGCAGGCGGCTGACGCCATTGACCGCGTAGCTCATGGCTACGCACAGATTGGCCATGTGCACCTGATCATACGCCAGGATGGCCATATGGGCAATGCGATCCCAATCGCCGGGGAAAGCATTCCACAGACGCTGGCACAGGCGGCGGTTCATTTCCTCCAGGATCATATAGATGCGGGGCAGCTGCTCGCGCACCATCTGCTGCGGCCAGCGCTCCAGCGCCTCGCTCATGACGGTATGGTTGGTATAGGCAACCGTCTTGCTGACAATGGCCTGCGCCTCATCCCAGCCCAGACCCTCCTGATCCATCAGCAGGCGCATCAGCTCCGGAATGGCCAGGCCCGGATGGGTATCGTTGATCTGGATGGCAATTTTTTCAGGCAGTAGGTTAAAGCGCGTGCCGAAGCGGCGCTTGAAATCCTTGATGGCATACTGCAGCGACGCGCTGGTGAAGAAATAATGCTGGGTCAGGCGCAGTTTTTTGCCCTCGTAATGGTTATCCTCGGGATAGAGCACCTTGCTGATCACCGCGGCCATATCGGATTCGAGCGCCTTTTCGTAATTACCGGCGGAGAATGCGCTAAAGTCCAGATTATTGTGCGGGCTGCGCGCGCTCCACATGCGCAGGGTATTGACGGTGTCGCAATCATAACCGGCGATAGGCATATCGTAGGGCACCGCCAGCACGGTCTGATAATTCTTGGTGACAAAGTTGGTGCGGCCGTTCTCCTGCACGGGCTCTACATAGCCGCCGAAGTGCACCTCCATCGTATCCTCAGGGTCGGGCACCTCCCAGATATTGCCGTTATCCAGCCAGTTATCGGGCACCTCTACCTGCTGGCCATCCACAATGCGCTGGCGGAACAGGCCATATTCATAGCGAATGGTGCAGCCCATGGCAGGCAGCTCAAGCGAGGCCAGGCTGTCCATAAAGCACGCGGCCAAACGCCCCAGGCCGCCGTTGCCCAGGCCCGGTTCCGGCTCCTCGCGGATGACATGGCGCCAGTTGATGCCCAGCTCCATCAGCGCGTCGCGCACATTTTTCATCGTGCACAGATTGACGGCGTTGCAGTGCATGCTGCGCCCGGTCAGGAATTCCACCGACAGGTAATACAGGCGCTTGCCCATATAGGTTTTATCGCGTTCGCGCGCGGCCACCCACTTTTCCATGATCTGATCGCGGATGGTAGAAGCCACGGCGTAATAGATCTGCTGCGGGGTCGCATCCGCAAGGGTGCGTCCGTTATAGCGCTGGATCTTGCCGATAATGGATTGCTTGATGGATTCCTTATCAAACGATGCGTGTGCCATGCAATTCCTCCATGCTGCGCCAGGGCAGCGAAAAATGGCGGACGTCCGCGCGGCAATCAGCCCGCGGCAATGCGTCCGGGAAAGGGCAAGCGTACGCTTGCTTCTTTTATTATAGCATAGTTTTCCCGCGCCATAAATAGCCTTTTCGGTCAATATCATGTCTGAATCAACATAAAATGCGCCATTTCGACGTATTTTTTGATTTGCGATGCAGTCACCGATGCTGCGCTGCGTTTTTGTGTCAATTATGCTTGCGTGCTGGTTTGTGCGCAGCCATTTATGGTTCTCTACTGTCAGTAGAATGGCTCATTTTCTCTCTACGTGCCATAGAATGCACTTTCTACGTTTCGTAGGGGGCGGCTTTCCTTGCCGGTAGAATCAGAATAACCAGTTATGTGCTATGATGGCTGCATCGTATCAGGAGGTTTTTCAAGATGACTGACAATCAGCTTTTTATTTTCGGCGATTCCATTTCCTGCGGCGTCATGTATGACGAAGCCGCCCATCGCTATACCCTTTGCCGCAATACCTACGACCGCGTCCTGCGCACGCAGGGCGTTGCCGTTAAAAGCTATGCCAAGCCCGGCTGTACCGCCGCCGACGCCGTGCGCATGCTGGATAAGGCCGAGCCGCTGCCCGGCGCGCCCTGCGTGATTGAATTTGGCGGCAACGATTCCGACCTAAACTGGGAGGAGGTGGCCGCCCAGCCCGATCTTCCCCACGAGGCCAAGGTCTCTCTGTCTGATTTTCACGATTCACTGCTGCGGCTGATCGCCTATGCCCGTGACAACGGCATGCGCCCCGTCGTCAGCATTCCCCTGCCCGTAGTGCCTGATCGCTACTTTGAGTGGGTATCGCAGAAGCTGGATCGGGACGCGATTCTGCACTATCTGGGCAGCCCGGAGTACATTTATCGCTGGCAGGAGCGCTACGCCTATGTAGCCCTCAAAACGGCCAACGAAGCCAACTGCCCCATCTTTGATCTGCGTGCACTGTTCCTGGATCAGCGCGATTTCCGCGATATGATGTCGCGGGACGGCATTCATCCCAACGAGGCGGGCTACGCCGTCATCCGTGAGGCCGCGCTCAAGCGCTGGCATTAATCGATAAGCCTTCTTTTCGCCCTGCTTATCCCGTATGCAGGGCTTTTTCTTTGCGCGCCGGCGTTTGAGATTTTCGCCGTTTTATGGTATAGTGGATGCGGCGCCTGCATCAGCGCCGCAGATAGAAAGGAAACCGCCATGTTTGAAGAAATCAGAAAGCTGATTGAACGTTATGATACCATCATCCTGCACCGCCATCTCAAGCCGGACGGCGACGCACTGGGCAGCCAGATTGGACTGAAGCACTTAATCCTGGATAATTATCCCGGCAAGCAGGTTTATATGGTGGGCGACGAGGCCGGGCGCTATGCTTTTATGGCCGACTGCGCCATGGATACCGTAACCGACGCACAGTACGCCGGGGCGCTGGCGATCCTGCTGGATACCTCCGCGCCACACCTTGTCAGCGATACGCGCTACACCCTGGCTGAGGCTACCGCGCGCATCGACCACCATCTTTTCCTGGGAAAAATGTGCGATGTGGAAGTGATCGACAGCAGCTTTGAAAGCTGCTGCGGCCTGATCGCAGCCTTCGCTCAGGAAAGCGGCTATACGCTCTCCCCCATCGCCGCGCGTTCGCTGTTTACCGGCATGGTCACCGATTCCGGCCGCTTCCGTTATGACGCGGTATCGGCGCGCACCTTCCAGCTGGCCGGATATCTCATGCAGCAGCCCATCGATACCAACGCGCTGTACGGCAGCCTGTACGCCATGGATTATGAACAGGCTCGCCAGCGCGCCCACTATATGCTGAAAATGCAGCTCACCCCGCATCGCGTGGGCTATATCTACACGACGCGTGACGAGCTGCAGGGGCAGGATCCCGCCGCCATCTCGCGCGGCATGGTCAATGTGATGGCCGATATCGCGGGCGTGCACATCTGGGTCAATTTTACCGAGTCGGATGCTGGCGTGCTGTGTGAGCTGCGCTCGGACAAGTTTAACATCAACCCCGTGGCGGTCGCCTTCGGCGGCGGCGGGCATCAGAAGGCCAGCGGCGCAACGGTTGCCGACCGTGAAACGGCCATGCGCATGCTGGACGCGCTGGACAAGCTGGCAGCGGAGGATCAGGCATGAACACGCAAGCATTAACACCTATTCTGGATAAAATCAAGGCATATGATCATATTATTCTGTTCCGGCATCGCCGTCCGGACGGCGACTGTCTGGGCGCAAGCAAAGGGCTGCAACGTATCCTGCGGCTGTCTTTCCCGGGAAAAATGATCGATCTTCCCGAGAGCGATACGTCCGATTATCTGGCTTTCCTGGGGCCCGACGATCCCGCACTGCCTGACGATGCCTATCAGAACGCCCTGGGCATCGTGGTGGATACGGGCGACGCGGAGCGCATCTCCAACCCCAAATACGCCCTGTGCCGCGAGCTGATCAAGATCGACCACCACCCCGACCGCGACGCTTACGCGGACCTTTCCTGGGTGGAGGAGCACAGCGCCTCCTGCTGCGAGATGATCGCGGCGTTCTATACGCATTTTCAGCATGAGCTGCGCATGGATCAGGAGGCCGCCGCGCTGTTGTATACGGGCATTGTCACCGATTCCGGGCGCTTCCGCTATCCTGAGGTCAACGGCGATACCCTCCGCTATGCCGCAGCGCTGCTGGATGCGGGCGTGGACACGCAGCGGCTGTTTTCCCAGCTTTATCTGCGGGACGCGGCCTCCCTCCGCTTTCAGGCGTATGTGTACGAGCATTTGCAGCTTACCGAAAACGGCGTCGCATACCTGCATATCGACGCGCAGACGCAGCAGCGCTTTGGGCTGTCCTTTGAGGACGCCAGCGCGGCCATCGGCTATCTGGATTCCATCCGCGGTTGCCTGTGCTGGCTGGCCTTTATCGACGCGCCGGATAATACCATCCGCGTGCGGCTGCGCTCACGCTTTGTAGCCATCAATACCCTGGCCGAGCTCCACCACGGCGGCGGCCATGCCTTTGCCAGCGGCGCGACTGTGTACAGCAAGGACGAAATTCAATCCCTGATTGCCGAAGCCGACGCGTTGGTGCGCGATTACAAAGCCGAGCATTCGGACTGGCTGTAAGGGCAAAAAGCAGCGCGGCCTGAAAGTCTCGCTCGTAAGTTCCCATTGAAACCTCCTTTTTGGCATAAGAAAAAGAGGCATAAGCTGAAAATGCAGCTTCTACCTCTTCTCTCATAATAGGGGCTGTTTTTCACGCGTGTTTTTAACGCATATCAGTCCAAATACGGATCATTCGGATCAATTGTCACGCCCTCTTCGTCACAATCCCGTTTGCATTGAGGATAGTGTCCGGTACAGTAAAGACACTTGCCGCTCGGCGGGTTCGCACCAATGTAATTGAAGAAGTCCTCCCGATCCATCTCCGTTTCGCAATCCAGGCACACCACCGTCGCTCCGTCCTCGGTCCAGTAGAATTCATCCAGGCCGCAGTCGGGGCAGCACACAGCGTCACCGTCCTCGTCGCTGGCACGATCGCGTATTTCCTCTTGCATGTCTACCGGGCGAACCTCCACCTCGCCATTGGTAAACCACTTGTGCGGAAAGGGGCGTTTTGTCATTGTCTTTTCATCCTTCTTTCGTATCAAAATTAGGCTCTGCCCACTTTGCCCAGTTTTTTTCGTTACTTCTCTTATTTTATTGAAATTTTTTATCGTATTAAATAAGAGAAAAAACTGGGAAACTGGGCAGAAATGCGAAAACCCCTTGATTTTCCTAGGTTTTTTGCTGCCCACTTTTGTTTTAAAAACTGGGCAGAAACTGGGCAGAAACTGGGCAGAGGCCCTTTTTCAGTGTTTTTGGCCTTTCATTTTTCAACAAAAACTGGGCAGAAACTGGGCAGCGCCCACTTTTTAGAATATAAAACTGGGCAGAAGCTGGGTGGTTAGTCGCTGATTTTTTCGGCGTATCCCCAGCCTCCGATAACTACAAGAACGCCGTTTTCTTTCAATTCGATCTGCGTGCTATCTCCAGCTTTCATGCGGCGTGTTGCGATTCCTCCGGTCCTGTAGGACTCTACCGAATCCATTATTGCAAGGTCGGCAGTCTCCGCATATGTCTCGCCTACGAAGGCTTCCCAGGTTGATTCGTCCACCCCACAAATATAGATCCGGTACTTCCCGGCAGGAAGGTCCGATCCTCCATAGTAGATGCCAGTGCTGATTTTTTCGAAAGATCGGCCGTCGATTTCGGAACCTGTGATCTTTGTGCATATCCGCATGTCAACGTAAATGTTCATGATTCTGAATATTTCACGCAGGGCGACAAGCTCCTGGTCGCTAAACTCATCAACATCTGAAACAAATTCCTCGAAAATGGCATCAAGTTCGCTCTCCAGATCTTCCGCCCTCGCTACCTTCGCCCCGCACGAGAATACGACCAGAAGCGTTAGCACTACGCACAGAATCTTTTTCATGTCTGATTCGTCCTTTCTTTTTCCACCAGTATACAGCCATTATTTGCCATTGTCAAGCAAATGTTTTCCCTGCCTCAGTCCTCCCTTCCAGCCGCATTTCAGGGGCTGCATGGCCGTTGGGTAACCGTACTCAATCGCGGGCCTGCTGTACCCGCCAACTGCGTGCTTCGGCTCGTATTTTGGCCGTTTGGGGGCAAATATGCTGCGCCGGTGCTTGGGCCGCATTCCGTCCAGATGCACCAGCAGCTGAAGCGTGCACAGCGTTACCAGCACGCCAAGCAGCAGAAATATCATCGGCCACAGACATGACAAAATGCGGTATTATATTCAGCTCAACTTCTTTTTGCTTCTAAAACCTTATGCAAAAACGGGGCCTGCATTCTGCGCATTGCAGATCACAAGCCCCGTTTTTTACTGCTCCATCTGACGGCCGACGATACCTGCCGCAGTTTCGGCCACCTTGACCTCGGTATCTCCCATGCGTGCGCCTTGCTCGCGGGACAGCAGCAGCACCGCGCCGATGGCCTCGCCATCGGCAATGATGGGCGATACCACCTGCGCCGTATAGCCGCCGTTATCGTCCTCGTTGGTCACGCTCATCACCTTGCCGCCCATCTGGCGATTGTAGGTCTGCGTCTGGCGGCTGGCGATGGCCTGCTCCAGATCGTGGCTGATGGGCTTATCCCACAGTTCCTTTTTGTTTACGCCGCTGGCCGCCACCACCTGATCCCGATCCACAATGCAGGCAATATGCCCCAATGAACGAAAGATCGACTCGGTATAATCCTTGGCAAAGGAGGACATTTCCCCAATGGGCGAGTACTTTTTCAAAATCACCTCGCCGTCCCTGTCCGTATAGATTTCCAGCGGGTCGCCTTCCCGAATACGCAGCGTTCTGCGTATTTCCTTGGGAATTACCACACGGCCCAGCTCATCAATTCTGCGTACAATGCCTGTCGCTTTCATCCAAGCCACTCCTTTTTTTGCGTTGCTGATGCCCTCGTATTGTTTGCCGAATTCGCCAGATTATGCGAGATTCTCTATCCTTTGGCGTAAAACGCAGGAATAGGCCGTTTTCAGGGTATAAATGGAAAATTCCCGTGCGCATGGAAATGGCGCTTCGTCGGCCGTTCATGCGACGTGCCATTATGCCTTGAAACGAGCGGCTGACAAAGCTATTAAAACCATGCGCCATGTGGATTTCTCCGCTGGATTATCCGCCCCAACTATGCTATACTGAAGCAAAAGGAGGAATGGCTTATGCAGCGCTGCTGGCAGCGAAGCAATCGGGCGAAATCTCGTATATGGAGTTTTTATGGAAATATCAGCATTATTTCCCGGTGCGCACTATGCAATTGGCTATCCACGCCGGTGTGCGGGCCACTTTGAGCAGGCAGCGCAGCCGCCGTTTCAGGATAATACGCAGCTTCCGACAGAGAGAATGGGCGGAATGCGAATGCCGCTCCGCATTGATTTTCTGAAGCCGGAGAAATTTGGTTTTTCAAAAACTGCCATGCAGGCGTACAGCGTGCCATTGATTGTCTGCGGTCACGTGGGTGCGTTCAACGGGCTGATCTGGCATACGGAAATGGCGCACATTTTTCACTAGACAAACGACGGACTTTTCCTTACCAGCAGGTTCTGGCTTGGCAGAACGATGAATCCCATTTTGCGCAAGCTGATGATTAACAACGCCATGGCGTGCGGCATGGCGGAACACTGTGCGATTGAATACCGTAACTTGGCAGAAATAGTTCCTACATTAATATGAGGAGTATCAGTAAACTCCCAGATAAGGAAATAAGGCAATGAACAAGAAGCTCAATTACAAGGATCTTGCGAAGGAAGCGCTGATTTTGACCGGAGCGGACGCTATCGTTGCGGCAGCGGTGTACTTTTTTCTGGTGCCCAGCCATGCGTCCGTCAGCAGCATTTCGGGTCTTGGCATTGTGCTGTCCAATTTTATACCGCTCCCACTGTCCGCCATTACGATGATCATGAACGTGGTTCTTTTGATCATTGGTTTTATCACCTGCGGCAAGGAATTTGGCGCCAAGACCGTTTACACCAGCGTGATGCTGCCAGTATTTTTAGCGCTTTTTGAAGCACTGTTTCCCAATGCCGGATCCTTGACAGGCAGCCAGGAGCTGGATGTGCTTTGTTATATTCTGGTGGTCAGCATTGGCATCAGCATCCTGTTTAATCGAAACGCATCCTCCGGCGGGCTGGATATTGTGGCCAAGATCATGAATAAATACCTGCACATCGAGCTGGGCAAGGCCATGTCGTTATCCGGCATGTGCGTGGCGCTTTCAGCTGCCCTGGTTTACGATAAAAAGACGGTGGTTTTGAGCGTCCTTGGCACATACTTTAACGGAATCATTCTGGATTATTTCATCTTCGACTATAATAAAAAGCGCCGCGTCTGCATTATCACCGAAAAGGAAGAGGCGCTCCGGCAGTTTATCATCAACGATCTGCACAGCGGCGCTACAATATACGAGGCCATTGGCGCATATAACTTTGAAAAACATAACGAGATCATCACCATCGTGGATAAAAGCGAATATCAGAAGCTGATGAGCTTTATCAACCGCGAGGACCCGAAGGCGTTTATCACCATCTATAATGTATCCAGTATGCAGTATCAGCCCAAAATCCGAGGATAAAGGCGTGGGCTCCACTGCAGCGTAAATGAGCGTAGCTGTTCAAGGAAGAATGTACAAATGCCGATTCGGTTGCAGCTTGCGTGATACTGTTTGCTGTATATTCTGCTGATAAAATGCGCGGTAGGCAACAGCGGGCTTCGCTGCCTGTATTTCTATTCCAAGGCATACATAGAAGAAGCACACCGGCGCGGGCTTGTGATCGACCGGCTATGGGTAGGACACAGCAAGATCTGGCGCATCAAGGGCATGGAGGGCGTGCCTTACATCAAGCCCTGGAAGGACGTGCTGATCAAGCGGAGCCTGGCCACGATACTGTACCCGATCCTTGCGCTTGCGCTGGCCGGCGTCGCGGTGCTGATTGGCTGAGCAAGGCTTGGCGCGGGCATGAAAAATGAATTGAACGAAGATTGGATGGCAAAGCAATATGGCGGATAAAATAAAAGAAGCCTATCAATCGTCCAAGAATATATACGATGATGTGCTTACCCAGGGGAATTTCTTCAGCGCCCCAACGATGTTTTTTTCTTGTGCTATTGGCGCAGCACCATGGATTTGTGATACAATACAGAACGTCCGTGCTTAGGTCAACCGGCGCGGGTAAAATAGCATATGTTCTCGCAAATCTTCCTGGATAAAACGCTTTTCCACAGCCAGGCAGGCAGCCCGGCGTATTCTGAAAGGAGCGCTACACATGACAAAGTACATCTTCGTAACCGGCGGCGTGGTATCGGGTCTGGGCAAGGGCATCACGGCGGCGTCTCTGGGCCGCCTGCTCAAAAACCGTGGGCTCAAGGTCGCGGCGCAAAAGCTGGATCCCTACATCAACGTAGACCCCGGCACCATGAGCCCCATCCAGCACGGCGAAGTGTATGTAACCGAGGACGGCGCTGAAACAGACCTGGATCTGGGCCATTACGAGCGTTTTATCGATGAAGATTTGAACAAATACTCCAACCTGACCACCGGCAAGGTATTCTCCCGCGTTCTCAGCCGGGAACGCCGCGGCGAATACCTGGGCGGCACGGTGCAGATCATCCCCCACGTTACCGACGAAATCAAGCACTTTATCTATCAGGTAGGCAAAAAGACCAATGCGGACGTGGTCATCACCGAGGTGGGCGGCACCACGGGCGATATCGAAAGCCAGCCCTTTATCGAGGCCATCCGCCAGGTAGGCCGCGAGGTCGGTTCCCACAACGCGCTGTACATCCACGTCACGCTGGTGCCCTACCTGCGCGCCTCGGGCGAGCATAAGTCCAAGCCCACCCAGCACTCCGTGAAGGAATTGCAGGGTATGGGCGTAAACCCCGATATCATCGTGCTTCGCACGGACGAAAAGATCGAAGATCCCTCCATCGTCCGCAAGATCGCCAACTTCTGCAACGTCCGTCCTGACTGCGTAATTGAAAACACTACCCTGCCCATCCTGTATGAAGCCCCGCTGATGCTGGAGAAAGCGCACCTATCCGATATCGTCTGCCGCGAATTACAGATCGAAGCGCCCGCCCCGGATATGACGCAGTGGCGCGAAATGGTGGATCGCATCCGCCATCCCCAGGGCACTGTGCGCATCGCCATGGTGGGCAAGTATATGCAGCTGCACGACGCTTACCTGTCCGTCACCGAGGCGCTGCGCCACGCAGCCTACGCGCTGGGCCGCAGCGTACATATCGACTATGTGGATTCCGAAACCATCAACGAGGGCAACGTGGCCGAAATGCTGGGCGAAGCGGACGGCATTCTGGTGCCCGGCGGCTTTGGTGAGCGCGGCATCGAGGGCATGATCGCCGCCGCGCGCTATGCGCGTGAAAACGCCAAGCCTTACCTGGGCATTTGTCTGGGTATGCAGGTGGCGGTGATTGAGTTTGCCCGCCATGTGGTCGGCTGGGCGGATGCGAACTCGCACGAGTTCAATCCCAACGGTACACATTCGGTGGTAGATTTCATGCCCGATCAGAATGATGAAATCGACAAGGGCGGCACGCTGCGCCTGGGCGCATATCCTTGCATGGTGCAGCCTGGCACCACGCTGGCGCGCTGCTACGGCGCGGAGCAAATCAGCGAACGCCATCGCCATCGCTATGAGTTTAACAATCTCTATCGTGATGAAATCCGCAATGCCGGCCTGACCTTGTGCGGCGTATCCCCTGACGGCCGCCTGGTAGAGGCCGTGGAGCTGAGCGAGCAGCCCTTCTTTGTGGGCGTGCAGTATCATCCAGAGTTTAAGAGCCGCCCCACCCATCCGCATCCGCTGTTTTTGGGTTTGATCAGCGCCAGCATGAAAAAGTAAAAAGAACCGTTTATGTGAACATAAAAACTGCGCCCCTTCCGGTGTTACAATCCGGAAGGGGCGCAGCGTTATATTCTGATTGCTTAGTCGGCAGAGCAGCGGGACAGCATATCCTTGACGATACCCTGAATTTCCTCGCAGGCATATTCCACCGCCGCATCCTGGCGGAAGGACTTGTCGCGCGCGGAGATTTCCACAGCGCCGCGCGCCAGCGTCTTGGGGCTGACCACCACGCGCACGGGCACGCCCAGCAGATCGGCATCGGAGAACATCACGCCCGCGCTGACCGCGCGATCATCGTAGATCACCTCTACGCCAGCCTTCTGCAGCTTATCGTACAGCGCGTCGGCCGCCTCGCGTACCTCGGGCTTATCCACGCGCATGGCGCACAGATGCACCTGCCAGGGCGCGATGCTAATGGGCCAGATGGGGCCGTAATCGTCATGCCGCACCTCGCACACAGAAGCGCACAGACGGCCCACGCCGATGCCGTAGCAGCCCATGATCACGTCTTCCAAGCCGCCGTTCTTGTTCTGGAACTGCAAACCCATGGCATGAGAATACTTGGTTCCCAGCTGGAAGATATTGCCCACCTCGATGCCGCGGCTGATGTTGATGCTGTGCTTGCCGCACACGGGGCAGATACCACCCGCAACGGGCTTGGCCACATCACAGAAGGATTCCACCTTCACATCGCGCTCCAGGTTCAGGCCGGTATAGTGATAACCTTCCTCGTTTGCGCCGCACACCAGGTTGTCCGTACCGTCCAGCGATTTATCAAACAGCACGCGCGCGTTGCCCTTAAAGTTAACCGGGCCGATAAAGCCCTTGACGATGCCGCTGTCCTCGGTGATATCGGCAGGGTGAATCTCGCAGCCCACGAAATTGCGCAGCTTGGTCTCGTTCACTTCCAGATCGCCGCGGATGAACACGACGATGTACTTGTCGGTCAGATTTTCCTGATAGACAACGGCCTTGAGGGCGTTCTTCAGGTCGGTATGCAGGAAGGCGCACACATCCTCCATGGTCGTCTGATCGGGCGTGGCCACCTTGGTCAGCGGCGCTTCGCCGATCTTTTCGTTAACCACCACGCAGTCGGCCGCTTCCATGTTGGAGCGATAGCCGCACTCGGGGCAGGTGACGATGGTATCCTCGCCGATATCGGTAAGCAGCATGAACTCATGGGAGATATTGCCGCCCATCATGCCGCTGTCGGACTTGACGGCCACCACCTCCGGCACGCCGCAGCGGGCGAAGATGCGCTCATAGGCATGATAGCAGCGGTCATAATATTTTTCCAGATCGGCCTGCGAGGTGTGGAAGGAGTAAGCGTCCTTCATCGTAAACTCGCGCACGCGGATCAGACCGCCGCGGGCGCGGGGCTCATCACGGAACTTGGTCTGAATCTGATAGATCATGAAGGGGAAGGCGGACTCGGGCTTGGGCGTGCCGCGCACCAGCTGCACGCTGGCTTCCTCATGGGTCATACCCAGCACCATATCGTTGCCGCTGCGATCTTTAAAGCGCGCCAGCTCACTGCCGATCTTATCATAGCGGCCGCTTTCGCGCCACAGGTCGGCGGGCATCACCACGGGGAAGAGTACTTCCTGGCCGTCGATGGCATCCATTTCCTCGCGCAGGATGTTTTCAATTTTGCGCACAATGCGCCGCGCGGGCATATTCAGCGAATAGATGCCGTTGGCAACCTGCTTCATATAGCCGCCGCGGATCATAAAAATCTGGCTGATAATCTGGCAATCTGCCGGCGTCTCGCGGAAACGATCGCCCAGCATGTTGGCAAGCTTCATAGCTAAAACCCCTCCCGTTATCCTGAATCTGCTCAATTATAGCACTTGCGCGGATGCAATGCAATCAAAAAAGCCTGAAAAATACACATATGTCCGCCAAAACGGCAAAAGAAGCGCCCGCCGCTTTTTGCGCCGCGGCAGACAGGCGCTCTTTGCTGTTTTTCCCGCAGGCGGCCGGGCGGCGGAGGCTGTCCGTTTGGGGCATCGGGCGCAAAAGCGGTGGAAAACTGATGCGGCCTGTGCTAAACTCTGGAAGGAGCCGTTCACCGGCAGGCAGGCCCTGCGGGCAGCCAGCTTCGGCTGCGGGAGGCGCGGAAACCGGCTTCCGGCGCAGGGCGCGCAGCTTGACCGCTGCGTCCCGGCGATGCAAAAGCATTTTGACAGGGAAATTCCGCCCTGTAAAAGCGCTTTGATGGACAGGGCTTTTCATATCATGTATCATCCAGATCAGGTTAATGCAAGGAGGGCAGGCACATGGACATTGGCAGCAAAATCAAAAAGTCAAGAACGGACGCGAGGATCACGCAGGAGCAGGCCGCGGAGGCGCTTGGCGTCAGCAGGCAGACGGTATCGAACTGGGAGAATGAAAGATCCTATCCCGATATCGTCAGCGTGCTGAAAATGAGTGATTTATACGGTGTCAGTCTTGATTACCTGTTGAAAGGAGAAGCATCGATGAAAGGCTATCTGGATTATATTGAGGAGAGCACAAACACGGTAAAAAGCAAGGCCAGGCTGTCCAGGCTGATACTGGTGATATCCTATCTGGTGATATGGGTGCTCAACATCGCGGCATCATGGTTTTTTTCCGCGGGAGGGATCGCTCAGGCGCAGGCAGGCGCGTTTCAATGGCTTGTGCTGCCGGCAGCGACGATAATCCTGTCATTTTTGATTGGGAAAAACAATCTTTGGGGAAAGCGCAAGTGGCTTGTATCCATTGGCTTGGGCGTGATGTTCACGCTTTCCGTCTATGCGGGCGATGGCATGAGGGAAAGCTCCCTTTTCAATCAGCTCGATTTGCAAACGCTCACCTTTTTTCTGATCGGAACGGCTGCCTCGCTTGCGGGAATGGCGATTGGCCATGCCTTCCTCGCAGATGAAAAGAGCAGGCAAAAAAGCGAATAACGCAGCCCGCCCAAGCATTAACCTGAGGGACTGCCAAAACCGGCAGCCCCTTTTCAGCGCTCGGGCTGGCACGGCGTTCTCCGCATTTTTTGCTTGACGCGGCGGATAAATTGCGGCATACTGTCTTAGGCACGTGTGCGCCCAAGCAATCAAATGGATACGGAGGATCAAACCATGGGCATGTTGGCTCCCTCGATGATGTGCGCGCAGATTGACAAGCTGGATGAAACCCTGCGCGCCTTTGAAAAGGCTGGAATTGAATATCTGCATATCGACGTAATGGACGGCTGCTTTGTGCCAAACCTGATGCTGGGCACCGATTATGTAAAGCAGCTGCGCAAGCTGACCAGCATTCCGCTGGATATTCACCTGATGATTACCGAGCCGGAAAAGAAAATCAGCTGGTTTGATTTTCAGCCGGGCGAGTTTGTAAGCGTTCACCATGAAAGCACCAAGAACTGGCGGCAGGCCCTGCAGCTGGTGCGCGATGCAGGCGCGAAGCCCCTGGCGGCCATCAATCCCCCCACGCCCGTATCGGTGCTGGAGGATGTGATCGACCTGATTGACGGCGTGCTGGTGATGACGGTCAATCCCGGCTTTGCCGGCCAGAAGGCCGTGCCTGAGACGATTGCCAAGATTCACGAAACCCGCGAGCTGCTGGCCAGGCACGGTCTTGCGCACCTGCCCATCGAGGTGGACGGCAATTGCAGCTTTGAAATGGCCCCCAAGATGCGCGCACAGAGCGCCGATATCTTTGTATGCGGCTCCTCCAGCGTGTTCACCAAGTCCATGCCCATGGACGAAGCCATTGCCAAGTTCCGGGAGTGCGTTAAATAACGCATCACGTTTATCAAGTCATTAATCCTGTTCTCTTGATTGTGCTGTCGCTGACAGGTGCAATCAACGCCTTCTGCAATCGCTCCTAAACGGCAAATTCCATTTTGCGGTACTTTCTTTGCACAAGAAAGTACCGTTTTTAACGCAAAAAGCAGGCTGCCACGCATGCCCTTGAGCATGAGAGACAGCCTGCTTGCTCTTATTTTAATAACCGCCGTTCATTTCGGTCAGGTTTTCGGGCATCACAAGCGTGCCCTCCTGCTCGCGGCGAATGGCCTCCTCCATGATTGCCTCGGTGGCGGATACGCCGCAGCGCGCTGCGCCCACCGCACGGCAGGACAGCACGGTATCCAGATTACGGATGCCGCCGCTGGCCTTGACCCGCACGCGGTCGGATACCGTGCGGCGCATCAGCGCCACGTCGGCAATCTTCGCGCCCGCGGTGCCATAGCCCGTGCTGGTCTTTACAAAGTCCGCGCCCGCGCTTTCGCTCAGCTGGCAGGCCTTCACCTTCTGCTCGTCGCTGAGGTAGCAGGTTTCGATGATGACTTTCAGGATGGCTTCCTGATCATGGCACAGCTCGGCCAGGGTCTTGATTTCGCGCTCCACATAGTCGTAATCGCCGCCCAGCATGCGACCGATGTTGATCACCATATCCAGCTCGCGGCAGCCGTCCTCCAGTGCGCGGGCGGCTTCCATGGCCTTGATTTCCATGGTGTGCGCGCCGTGCGGGAAGCCAATTACCGTGCAGGGCAGCACGCCCGTACCATTCAGCATAGGCACAACGATTTCCATATCCTGCGGACGAGCGCACACGGTGGCGGTGCCATACTTGATGGCTACCTCGCAGCCATGACGGATGTCCTTTTCCGTCAGGAAGGGCTGAAGGGTGCTGTGATCCAGCATCTTGGCGATATCGCGGGAAGTAAGCATAGGTTGCGTCCTCCTTGTTGTTTGTTATACATTTTCAAAGAACGCGCTGCCGTCGGCATGACGCAGCACGCCCATTTCGTCAAATTCCAGCTTTTCAGGCTTATCGCCCTGCAAATAACGCAGGATCTCATCCATGCGCACAGACTCCTGAAAACTCATCAGCGTAAACGCCACGCCGTGGCGCTTGGCTCGGCCCGTGCGGCCGATACGGTGCGTGTAGTATTCGTTCTCCTGCGGCAGGTCATAGTTGATCACGGCCTCGACATCAAACACATCGATGCCGCGCGCAGCCACATCCGTGCATACCAGGATGGGGAACTTGCCGTGCTTGAAATCGTTCATCACCTTGGTGCGCTTGCCCTGCGGAATATCGCCGTGGATGCACTGCGCATCATAGCCCTTCTTTTGCAGAAAGCTGCACAGCCGGTCGGTCATAAACTTGGTGTTGGTAAAGATGATAATGCGGTGATACTCGTCCGCGTCCAACAGATACAGCAGGCGGTCTTCCTTGTTCTGGCGATCGGCCTCAATGATATACTGGGCAATCTGCGGCTTGTTTTCGGCCACGGCCTCTACGGTGATTTCCACCGGCTGGTACTGATACTTCCAGCTAATGGTCATTACATCCTGATTGGTAGTGGCAGAGAACATCACCAGCTGACGATCCTGTGGGGTGGCCTCGATGATGGAGGTGACGTCCTTGACAAAGCCCATCTTGAGCATCTCGTCCGCCTCGTCGATCACCATGGTGTGCACGCGATCCACGCGCGCCAGGCCGCGGTGCATCATATCCAGCATACGGCCGGGCGTAGCCACCACAATCTGCGGCTTGCGCTTGAGCTGCTGCATCTGCTTGGCAATGGGCTGACCGCCGTACAGCGTGGCAATGCGCGCCTCGGGAATATAGCGTGCCAGGGCGGAGAGCTCCTGGGCAATCTGCACAGCCAGCTCACGGGTAGGGGCGATAACCAGCTCCTGAATGTAATCCTCTTTCAGCTGCAAATACTCCAGCATCGGGATGCCGAAGGCGCAGGTTTTGCCTGTGCCCGTAGGGGCAATGGCAATGACGTCGTTGCCCGCCATCATCACGGGAATGGTGCGCGCCTGCACCGGGGTCATAGCGGTGAAGCCCATTTTTGCCACCGCCCGCAGCACCTCGCCGGAGATATCCAGCGAGTCAAAACGTATCGTTTCAGCTTCTGACACGAGATTTCGCCTTTCTTGTTTTAATCGTTATTGTTTGTCAATCAGCCCGCGCAGCTGCGCCAGCTGCACAACCCCCTCCACCATGCCCTGTGCCAGCCACTGCTGATAAACAGGGGTGGAAAGCAGATAGTCCTCTTCCTGGCTGGTCATATACCCCATCTCCACCAGGAACGAGGGCATCTTGGACCAGTTGTTGCCCACATAACTGTTATTGAGCGTGCAGTCGCCACGCGTTTGCCCCGTGGCAGTCTTGATGGCCGACAGCAGCGTATTGCCCATGGTACGATAGGTATCCATATCCGCCACTTCGCGGGCATAGGAGGAATCGCTGGGACAATACACCTGAATGCCCTTGGCCCACTGATTGCCCGAGTTGCAGTGCAGCCGCAGCACAAAGTCCGCGCCCGCATTGTTGGGAATATCGGCGCGCTCCAGCATACCGACAAAGGTCTTCTGGGTATCGCGGGTCATCACCACCGTGGCGCCCTCGGCCAGCAGCAAATCGCGCAGCAGTACGCCCACTTCCAGCGTCACAATGGATTCCTTGCGGCCCGTTGCCATGCCGCTGGCGCTGCCCACGCGGGTAGTTACGCGCTCGGACATATTGGGCGCGCGCTTGACTGTTTCCACCTGCGTCTGACGCTGATGGCCAGGATCGATGCACACGGTCACGCCCTTGAGCCGCCCCTCGGCCGCCTGCTCGGCAGCGGCAGGCATTTCCAGATAAGTGTCCAGGCTGTCGTCCTCATAGAGCACGCTGCTCTTATTGGCCGAGCTGATGCGCAGGAAAAGATAGGCGTCGTTATAGGTGCAGTTCATAGGCAGCGTGCCCTCAAAATGCCAGTTCTCGCCGGGATAGATGGGCAGCTCGTGCTTTTCCTGGCCGCTGCGGCAGCGCAGCCACAGCTGGGTATGGCCGGGCGCGTCAAAGCTGTAATGCACGCCCTCGCCGTCATAGGTCAGCGATAGATTGCGCGCGGTGGCTGCCTTGCGCTCAGCCGCAGGCAGGTTTTCCGCAGGCGTGGGATACGCCACAGCGACCGTAGCGGCTTCATAACGCCCCAGCACCTTGCCGTCCAGCGTGCTGACGGTCAGAATCAGCGGCTCGCGCTCAAAGGAAGCGGGAAGGCTGCATTCGCCGGTAAACGCGCCGTTTTCGCTATACAGAACCAGCTTGCCATAATCGCCGGTGGTTTTGTACTCCACCAGGATAAACCGCTGCGTGGAGTTGGTATAGGTAAAGCGCGCGCTGTGCGGCGATGCTTCGATCTGCATGGCGGCAGAACCCTCCGCCCAGGCAAACAGCGGAAAAGCCATCAGAATTCCCAATATCAGCGCGAGCCAACGCTTTGCCATACGTCATCCTCCAGTAAGCTGTTTATTCAAATTATTATACCGTCGCTTATTTTTCCCTGTCAAGTGCGATTGCGCCTTTTTGCACTCTGAAAAGCAATTTTTAAGGAAGCAAGCCCGCTTACTCAGCTGATTCTGCACACAAACAGTGAAAACAGCGTCAATATCAGCAAAAAGGAGAAATTAAAAGCCGAAAACAGTTTGATATAAAAGCGCCCCTCGCCGCGATAATGCGCGCTGAACTCCCGAAAGGTAATCAGGCTGGCCAGGGAGGCAATCAGCGTGCCCGCGCCGCCAATGTTCACGCCCACCAGCAGAGCAGGATAATTCTGCGTAAACTGCGAAAGCAAAATGGCCGAGGGCACATTGCTGATGCACTGGCAGGACAGCACTGCAGTGAGCAGCGTGTTTCTTTGCAGTAAAGACGAAAACACATTGCGCACAGGCGCAAGCCGCGCCATGTTCCCCGCAAAGGTAAAGAAGCACACAAAGGTCAGCAGCAGGCAGTAATCCACCATCTTTAGCGCCTTGCGATCGGCAATCAGAAGCGATACGATCAATATCGCCAGCACCAGCCAGGCAGGCAGCAGACGGAACACCATCAATATCGTCAGCGCAAACAGCGCAAGATAAAAGGCCGTGCGCGCAGGCGGCAGGCGCATGCCTTGCCCCTGCTGACTGGCCTGAATGCGCAGCGCGCGCTTGGGCAGCAGCAGGCAGCAGAGCGTAATGAGCGCAATGGATACCGCAAAGGGCGGAAACATGATGGATACAAACTCACCGTTTGCAATGTGATAGTGCGCGTACAGATACAGATTCTGCGGGTTGCCAAAGGGCGTAAGCATGCCGCCCAGGTTGGCCGCAATGTTTTGCAGGATAAACACCACCGCCATATCGCGCTTGCTATCCGTTACGGAGAATACAAAGTAGCCCAGCGGCAGAAAGGTAATCAATGCCATATCGTTGGCGATGAGCATGGAGCCGATAAAGGTGATGTACACCAGCGCCAGCGCCGCCGTGCGCTCACTGCCGGTAAGCACGATGATGCGCTGCGCCAGGATAGAGAAAAAGTGAATATTCTTCAGCGCGCACACCACTGCCAGCGTCCCGAACAGGCAGCACAGGGTTTTCAGGTCATAATAGCCTGCGTAGGCTTCGTCGGGCGGCACCAGTGCTATGGACAGCACCGCCAACGCCAGAGCAATCAGCAGCACCGTGTTTTTGCGTACAAAGGCAGCGATCCTGGTCTGCCGGGATGCGGGGTTTTCGCGTTTAATCTCCATCCGTAAAGCGCCTCTTTCATCATCATGCAGCATTCAAAAAAACGTTACCCATCATAGTGATATTTATCCGCGCTGTCAAGGGTTTTCCATTGTTTGCACGCAAAAACCGCCGCGCTTTTGCGCGGCGGCCGAAAAGCAGGCATTTAAGCGTTGCTGCGGGAATAGTTAGGCGCTTCGCGGGTGATATAGATATCGTGGGGATGGCTCTCCTGCAGTCCCGCGTTGGTGATACGGATAAACTCGCCGTCGCGGCGCAGCGCGTCGATATCCTTTGCGCCGCAGTAGCCCATGCTGGAGCGCAGACCGCCCACCATCTGGAACACCGTGTCGGCCAGGGGGCCCTTGAAGGGTACGCGGCCTTCCACTCCTTCGGGCACCAGCTTCTTGGCGTCCTCCTGGAAGTAGCGGTCGCGGCTGCCCTGAGCCTGCTCCATCGCGCCCATGGAACCCATGCCGCGATATACCTTGAAGGAACGACCCTGGTAGATTTCCATCGCACCGGGGCTTTCCTCCGTGCCGGCCAGCACGCCGCCCAGCATCACGGCAGACGCGCCCGCGGCAATAGCCTTGGCGATATCGCCGGAATACTTGATGCCGCCGTCGGCGATCACACGGATGCCGTGCTTATCCGCCTCATTGGCGCAGTCCGCCACGGCGGTAATCTGGGGCACGCCGATGCCGGCCACCACGCGCGTGGTGCAGATGGAGCCGGGGCCAATGCCTACCTTGATGCAGTCAACGCCCGCGGAAATCAGATCGTGCGTTGCAGCGGCGGTGGCCACATTGCCGGCAAAGAGCTGAATGTCGGGGAACTGATGGCGGATTTCCTCGATGGTATGCAGCACGCCCATGCTGTGGCCGTGCGCGGTATCGATGGAAATGACGTCCACCTTAGCTTCCACCAGGGCGCGGATGCGGGCCATGGTATCGCGGCTAACGCCCACGGCGGCGGCGCACAGCAGGCGGCCGTTCGCATCGCGCGCGCTGTTGGGATACTTGGTGGCCTTTTCGATATCCTTGATAGTGATCAGGCCGCAGAGGTTATAATGCTCATCCACGATGGGCAGTTTTTCAATGCGGTGGCGGGCCAGGATGGCCTTGGCCTCCTCAAGCGTGGTACCCACGGGCGCGGTGATCAGGTTTTCCTTGGTCATCACTTCGCCAATCTGGCGGTTATCATCGGTTTCAAAGCGGAGATCGCGGTTGGTCAGGATGCCCACCAGACGCTTGTTTTCGGTGATGGGCACGCCGCTGATGCGATATTTGCTCATCATCAGCTTGGCGTCGGCAATCAGGTGCGTGGGCGACAGGAAAAAGGGATCGGTGATTACGCCGTGCTCGCTGCGCTTTACCTTATCCACCTGCGCGGCCTGCTCGGCAATGGTCATATTTTTGTGGATTACACCCATGCCGCCCTCGCGAGCCAGCGCGATGGCCATCTTGGCCTCGGTGACGGTATCCATGGCGGCGGAAAGAATGGGAATATTCAGCTTGATTTTGCTTGTCAGCTGGATGGACAAATCGGCGTCCTTGGGCAGCACCTCGCTCTTGCGCGGTACCAGCAAAACATCGTCGAACGTCAGGCCCTCTCGAATATGATCCTGCAGCATCTTCAGCAACCTCCCTTGGCATTTTTCCCATTTTAAAGCACGATTGCACGCCTGTCAATGCATGGCGGAAAATTTTGTTTATTCTTTGTTCTTTTTGTTAAATATTCCGCCAGTCATTTCCTTAAAGCCGTTTCCCACCTTGGAAAAGCCCGCTTTCAGGCTACCGGTTGAGGCGACGCCATACACGCACGCGCCCACCAACAGCACGCCCGCAATCCAGGCAATGCTGATCCACGCGCTGTGATCGCGGGACTTGGCGTTCTGTGCGCTCTGCCCCTCGCCTGCCGCTCCGGATACCCCGCCGTACAGCGTTTTCTCAATGGCCGCGGCCATGTACTGCGTCGCGTTTTCGGCGCGCTCCTTATCGATGGTATGGGTGCCAAATTCCAGCAGCACGGAGTTGGGCGATAAATCCTGATTATAGGTACCCTTTCCAATGTAAATATCGCGGATTAGCTCAGGATACAGCTTGTCCGCCACAGCCTTAAGCTCCACGGCGAACTCCTTGTTTTCAGCCTGGTTCTGATTGGCGCGCCCCACCAGCAGACGCACCATGCTGGCCTCTTCACCCTTGATGGTGGTTTCATACTGGGCAGGATCCTTGATGCCGTCGCGGTGAATATCAAAGATCGCGTCCACGCCGTTTTCCAGCAGGTTGGCCGCCGTGCTGCGGCTGCGCTTATACGCGCCTGAATCATGCGGCAGGTGCGTGCTGTCATCATAATACACCTTCACGCCACGCTGCTCCAGGTTGCTCTTGAGCGCCTGCGCCACATCATAAATGCTGCCGCGCGGGGTGATGCTGGACGCGCCGTCAGTAGGCTCGTAGCTTTCATCGCTGTGGGTGCAGTACAGCGCAACGGCATGCCGCTGCGTGCCGGAGGATACCGCGCGGCTGTCCTCGCTCAGCCAGGACACGTCGGGCATGGGATACGCGCCCTTTTTCTCGGCCTGCGCGGTATGGGCGGCCACGTCCACCGCCGTGATCACATAGTGACTATTGTCATGAGCAATGTACTCATCCCCCTGCGCAGGCTCGCCAACAAAATGCGTGATATACTGCCCCTGCGCGTCCACAATGCTGTATATCGTTTCCCCTTCCGCCCAGGCAAGCAGCGGAACCGCCAGCAATAACAGCGCCAGCAGGCAGGCAATACTCTTTTTCATTACTTATCTCTCCCCTTTCGCGGCATATGTACGCGGGCAGGGTTGGGCGCAACGCCGTTGGCCCGCGCCGCGCGCTCCAATGTCTCGCCGATGATCTCGGCCAGCAGCACGGCGATGATGCCGCTGATGACTGCCGTGTCGAAGATTCCCGCGCCACCCAGCGTCAATGGCTGCGATACGCCGCCCGCCCATACCACGATGGCGGTAATCAGATCGGCCAGCAGCACGCCCATCACGCCCGATATAAAGGCCCCACGGCGCGAACGCCCCAGCACATAGCCCACAATGCCGCCCGCTACGCCGCAGGCATACACAGGATCAAGGATGATGTTTTCCGGTTCGCTGGGCATCACGCGCGATAACAGATACACCACGCCCGCCGTAATCAGCGCGCCCAGAATGCCCCGCACGCGCTCGGCCGCCTCGTCCGCCGATACCAGCAGGTACACGCACACGCCCAGCGGGATGAGCGCGCCGCCGATGTTAATGCGCACCAATCCCAGGCGGATATCGGGAATCAGCCCGCCCACAAACATGGCCGCAATCAATATCAGCGCCGCGCGGTCGCTTAGGCGCATTTTATCCAGCACGCGCTGGCCTACCCCCAGCAGCACCAGCACCGCCGAAGCCGCAAGCAAAATGGAACCGATCGTCATTTTCTCCGCCTCCGCAAAAAACGTTTGCCTTTATCGTGTCCTGCATGCGGCGAATTATACGATAATTGCGCATGAACCTGTAACAAAAGGGAAAACTGTTCGCGTCCCCTTTTATTCGCCGCGATTCTATGTTATAATGTATATAAATATACGAACCGCGCCCCCGCGCGCGAAAGGAGCCATTGCGCATGGATCAACAGCTCTTGGCTAAGATTGCCCAGATTTTTGAACAGCTTCAATGCCGTCTGTCCCTGCTGGACGAGGGCGGCGCCTGCCTGGTTCCGCACGACGATACGCTGCGTCCCCTGCCGGATATCACGGATGAGAATACCATCGCCACCATGTTTGGCGCGCGGTATCTGCGCGTGCCCAAGGCCGGTTGCCTGCTTTCCGCCCCCGAGGGCACGCCCGACGACGTGCTGCGCATGGCCAAAAACCTGATCGAGGCGCTGGTGCAATTGTCCGCCACCAGCGGCGGCATCGGCAGCGCCTATCAGCGCATCCTGCTCAATGAGCTTTCCGTGGCCGAGCTGGACGCGGCCATCAGCGAATACCGCATCCCCGCGCAGCTGAGCCGGTGCGTGCTGCTGCTGCATATGATTCAGGTGCAGGGCCGCTCCGCGCGGGATATCCTGTCCGAGGTCATCCCCATGTCCCCCAACGACGTGCTGATTGCCATGGATAACCACACCGCCGCGCTGATCAAATGCACTGCCGGCATGGACGAATTGGAGGATCTCAAGCAGTTTGCCGCCGCCCTGCAGGAAACCGTGCAGGAGGAAACGGGCTTGCCGCTGACGGTAGGCATCGGCGATATCGCCCAGAACGCGGGCGAACTGCACCAAAGCTATCGCCAGGCGCGCCGCGCCATCGAGATCGGCCGCATCTACCGCGAGGATGAAACCATCCACGTATACAGCTCGCTCCTGCTGGAGCGCTTCCTGGCCGATATTCCGCCCGAAACCGCCGCGCATTACCACAGCCTGCTGTTCAACCGCCGCACCTCCCGCCTGTTCAGCGAGGAAATTCTCTACACCGTTGAAATGTTCTTCCGCAAGGATCTGAACCTTTCCGATACCGCGCGGCAGCTGTACATCCACCGCAACACCCTGGTGTACCGTCTGGATAAAGTGCAGCGCCAGATCGGCCTGAACCTGCGCAGCTTTGACGACGCTGTAACCTTCAAAATGCTGCTTGAAATGAAAAAGTGCGCGGCCAACAAGGCCAAAAAGACCCTCTAATCTATACGGAGGCCTGCCATGAAAAAACGTCTTTTGATTTTCACCGTGATCCTGACCCTGCTGTGCGGCACGCTGGTGGCCTATCAGGCGCTGGGCGACAGCCGCCGGGGCGGCACCGTCACCATCAGCCGCGAGGAATACGACCGGCTGGCACAGTATGCCAAGTTAGACGAGGTGCTGCAGTACATCCAAGCCTACTACTATCAAGAGCCCGACACCGACGCCATGATGGACATGGCCGTGCAGGGCCTGCTGGCGGGGCTGGAAGATACCTACACTTTCTATTACGACACTGAATCCTGGTCTGATCTTTGGAGCGAGGAGGAAGGCGAATACACCGGCATAGGCATCCAGCTGCTGGGCGATTACCGCGATTACTCCGTCACCATCACCCGCGTATTCCGCGATACCCCCGCCGAGGCCGCCGGCCTGCGCAAGGGCGACGTGCTGGTGCGCGTGGCCGATATCGAGGTCAACACCGAAACCATGCAGATGGCCGTCAACGTCATGCGCGGCCTGGTGGGTGAAACGGTGGAGGTAGAGGTGTACCGCAACGGCGAGTATCTCACCTTTAATGTGCTGCGCGCGCCCATCCACATGAACAACATCGATTACACGATGCTGGATAACAACGTGGGCTATGTGATTATCTATCAGTTCTCCACCGAATCGCTGGTGGTGGATTTCAACGCCGCGGTGGATGCGCTGGAAAAGCAGGGCGCCACGAGCCTGATCCTGGATCTGCGCGACAACCCCGGCGGTTGGGTGGACGATGCGGTCAGCGTGGCCGATCGCTTCCTGGATAAGCAGCTGGTAGTGTATTCCAAGACCCGCACGGAGGATTACACCGATCCGCGCTATACCAGCGCCGGCGCGGACAATATTCCCCTGGTGCTGCTGGTCAACGGCAGCTCCGCCTCCTCCAGCGAAATTCTCTCCGGCTGCCTGCAGGATCATAAGCGCGCCACCATCGTGGGTACCACCACCTTTGGCAAGGGCATCATGCAGCAGGTGATCCCGCTCTCCGACGGCGAAACAGGCTTCCAGTTTACCTACTGCGAGTATTTTACCCCCAACGGCAACGCCGTACACAAGATTGGCATCACGCCCGATGTGCAGGTGGAAATGCCTGAATCGATGGCCTATTCTCAGTTTGAAGTCGGCGATATGACCGACGTGCAGCTCAAGGCTGCCTGGGAAGAAGCCGTTAAGCTGGCTACTCCTGCCGAATAATTCGATTTTTCCCATCGTGCCGCCGGATACAACCGGCGGCCTTTTTTTGCAGAAAATCTCAGCGTCTTTGAATATTCTCCCCACCTGCGCCCTCTAATAGGTGCAAAGCGCTTTGATAATAAAGGAGGAACCGCATTTTGAACCAGGAGGAATTTGCCCGACGCGTTACGGCCATGCAGAATCGCATGTACCGCGTTGCCTGCGCCTATCTGCGCGGCGAGCATGACCGGCTGGACGCGGTATCGCAGGCCATCCTGCGTGCCTGGGAAAAGCACGGCGGCCTTCGCCAGCCGCAGTATTTCGATACCTGGCTGATCCGCATCCTGATCCGCGAATGCATCGCCATCCAGCGCAGGCAGGCACGGGTAATCCCCATGGACACATTGCCGGATATGCCCGCCCCTGAAAGCCCGGCCGATACGCCGTTAGCGCTGCGGGAGGCGCTCAGCCGCCTGCCCGAAAAGCTGCGCGTGGTATTGGCGCTCTACTACATGGAGGGCTTCAATGTGGCAGAGATCAGCCGTATCCTGCGCATCAGCACCGGCGCGGTCTGCTCGCGCCTCTCCCGCGGACGGGATCAAATGCGCGCCATGCTCAAGGAGGAAATAGAATGAAAAGAGAAGACTGGCAGGCCGCCTACGAGCCTATTCCCGCTGCGCTCCAGACGCGCGTATCCTCCACCCTCTCACAACTGGATAAGGAGGAAAAAGTGATGAAACGCACCATAATCCGCACCCTCGCCCTGGCCCTGTGCGCCGCCCTGCTGCTGTGCTGCACCGCGTTGGCGCTGGTCAACAGTGATATTCTCAAGTACCTGTCCGGCTATAACGCCGAGCTGAACGAGGATCAGCAAAGGCTCCTTCAAAGCGACTTTGAACAAAAAACCATCCAGCTGGGCGATGTGCAGGTAACGCTCAAGGAAATCCTGGCTGACGGCTATGTCTGTGCCATCGCGCTGGAATACCGCGCGCCCGAAGGCGCCTACCTGACCAACGAAATGGTGCGGAACGTTGACGGCGAGTGGGACATGACCCGCGCCGATTTTCTTAAGGAGCACGGCGCGTACTATGATCTGAGCGAGGAGACCTGTTTTCTCTCGCAGGACGGCAACGCCAAGGAGTACACCGACAGCATGCATGATTGGCGGCGTTTAGCTCCCAACATCATCCAGGAGCAGATCATCCTGTCTACGGAAAACCGCGATATGAGCAGGCTGCAAATCCTGCTGAGCGCCGATTTCATTACCGCGGAAAGCCCCGAAACGGATGCGCACTATAACGGCGTTTTCACGCCCAACTATACCGTTGACCGCACGGACGAAAGGAAGCTCACCTTCACCCTCTCCGCCGGCACGGATAGGCCTGGCATTGCGCAGCTGGATATCGTCTTTGCCAAGCTGTGCACGGTATTCTCCGCGCAGCTTGAAAACGCGGGCGACGCTGTCTACGCTATCCGCGTATTCGACGCAAGCGGCGAGGAGCTGAGCCGCAGCATCCTCAGCTCCATGATCAGCTATTGCACGGATGGAACCGTTGCAAAATCCTATGATGCGATGGCCGAGACGCCTGACGCCCTGTCCGTCCAGCTCTTCCGCCTGGCAGAGGATGGCTCGGAACCCGTGGTCGAGCGCATCACGCTGAACCTAAAAAAGTAAATCAATCGGCAAACCGGCAGCATCGACATTGGTTCATGCTGCCGGTTTTTATATTGAAATGGTTGAGAACTATGGAAAAAAGGACAGTTTTCACGTACTTTGCCCTATTTTTGCCGCAGGTATATCTTAAATGATATATTGACAAGCATCACAAAAACATACTATCATATCTTATGCGGCAGCACAAATGCTGCCTCAAAAAATACCATATACAGGAGGAATACACGATGAAGAAGTTTGTGTCTCTTCTGCTGGTGGTGATGATGGCCATCGTGCCCTTTGCGGGCAACGCGGCCACCTTCACGCCGGGCGAGTATACGGGCACCGCGACCGGCTTCGGCGGCGACGTGACCGTAAAGGTTACCGTTGATGAAAACGCTGTAACCGCGGTAGAAATTACCGGCGAAAAGGAAACCCCCGCTCTGGGCGGCGCGGCGATTGAAAAATACGCTACGTCCCTGGTGGGTGTAAGCGACGCGGACGCGGTGGATACCGTCGCCAGCGCGACCATCACCAGCAACGCCGTCAAGGAAGCGCTGGGCAAGGCTCTGGCGCAGGCCAAGGGCGAAGCCACCGAGAACACCGCGGCGCTGGCCTTCACTGCCGGCACCTACACGGGCGTTGGCAGCGGCTACAACGGCAGCGTTGAAATGAGCGTCACCTTCTCCGATACCGCCGTTACCGCCATCGAGGTGGGCGCGAACAAGGAAACCCAGTATGTGGGCGATGTGGCCTTTGAGCCCATGATCGCCGATATCCTGGCTGCCAACGGCACGGGCGTGGACGCCGTTTCCGGCGCTACCTTCACCAGCGCGGCCATCCGCAGCGCGGTAAACGATGCGGCTCAGCAGGCTGGCTGCACCAACCTGGATGCCTTCAAGGCCAACAAGGTCGTTCACGAAGCTCAGGATCCCATCGAGGAAACCTATGACGTGGTCATCGTCGGCGCGGGCGGCGCTGGCATCGCTGCGGCCGCGCAGGCTGCCCAGGACGGCAACACCGTGCTGGTGATCGAAAAGAACGCCCAGGTCGGCGGCAACACGCTGGTCTCCGGCGGTCAGTATCAGAGCGTCATGCCCTATCTGGTATGGGATCCCGCCGATCCTGACGCCACCACTGGCGTTGGCTACGACGGCAACACCTATAACAAGGTTGTTGAAAGCATCGCTACCCTGAACGAGCTCAAAACCATCCTCAACTGGAGCGAAGAGCCCTTTGATGAGGAGTACTACAAGGATCACGAATTCGTCGCCGGCGACATCGAGGAGCTGAGCAAGCACGGCGTGCACGCCGAGTATCTGCCCACCCTGCAGGCGCTGAAGGCTGAAATCAAGCAGTATCTGGATTGGGCGGAGCCCAAGGTCGAAGCGGGCGCTGGCCAGCTGACCCTGTTCTCCACCGTCAATCTGCACATCTTCCAGACCTATTACGGCGGCCTGCGTCCCACCGCGGACATGAGCAGCTGGATCTACAGCGACTTTGCCCTGGTGAACCAGTTCATCCAGGGCGGCCAGGAGCTGAAGCAGTGGCTGGAAGCTCAGGGCTCCACCTTCGTTGAGGATACTCAGCCCACCCTGATCGGCGCGCTGTGGTATCGTGAAAACGAGTTCATCGGCGCCACCATCGATGGTCAGAACTATCCTGGCCGTTGGGGCACCTACTTTGTCGCTCCCATGAACACCCTGCTGGTTACCTCCGAAACCGCCACTTCCAACAAGATCATGCTGCGCACCACTGCGGAAAACCTAATCGTTGAAGACGGCCGCGTGATCGGCGTAACCGGCACCCGCTATGACGGCACCCCCGTCACCGCGCATGCCACCAAGGGCGTTATCATGGCCACCGGCGGCTATGCCGCGAACCTGAACATGGTTGTGGACAGCAACGTCTACTGGTCCAGCGAGTACGTTTCCACCAGCACCAAGACCACCAACCGTTCCTCCCTGCAGGGCGACGGCATTGTAATGGCTCAGGCTGCGGGCGCGGATGTGATCGGCATGGGCTTCACCCAGATGATGCCTATCAGCTGGGTAGACAACGGCAACCTGGCCTTCGGCGGCGGCAACTACGCCATCTACATCAACCCCACCACCGGCAAGCGCTTTGTGGATGAAACCTCCGAGCGCGACGTGCTGAGCCTGGCGGAGTTCCGCAACGGCATCGAGCACAACGGCACCAAGGGCGTATTCATCGAAATCGCTAACGCTGCCGCCAAGATCCCCGGCCCCTATCTGTACGGCAACGAGGATGTGGAATGGCGTCAGTATGTCCGCACGGTGGATCAGCTGGCCGACCTGTTCAACAGCCTGGGCCTGAGCACCGACGCGGCCACCGTTCGTGCGACCATTGAGAGCTACGACAAGGCGATCATGGCTGGCGAGCAGCCCGAGGACGTGAAGAAGACCAACCCCAACCGTCTGATCGGCGACGCTCAGAAGGATGAGAACGGCAATTACCTGCCCGATACCTACACCCTGGATGGCGTGGAGCTGCGCATCCGTCTGATGGCTCCCTCCACTCACCACACCATGGGCGGTATCAAGGTCGACACCGAGCGCCATGCGCTGGATGTAAACGGCAACGTCATCCCCGGCCTGTATGCGGCTGGCGAAGTGACCGGCGGCATCCACGGCGGCAACCGTCTGGGCGGCAACGCCATCGTTGAAATCTATGTGTCTGGCCGCACTGCGGCGCAGGCTGTGACTGCGGATAACAAGTAATCGCAGGCAAAAACGCGCCCCTGCAAGGGAAACCTTGCAGGGGCATTTTTTATGGTTGAAGGGGAAACGAGGACGGGATACGATTCTTTCTTGGAGCCCAAGAAAGAATCAAAGAAGGCTGCCTTGTAACGTAAAAGTCAGGTTAATTGCCTAGACTTTTACGTCACACACAGGTTCTTTGTTACTCTCTTCCCTGAAGAAAGTAACGTATTCCCCTCGTCTCTCCCCCTCGTCAATCCCCTTCATAGCACACAGCCTTCGCCGCGGCCAGCGCCTGCTCCGTCAGGTCATAGCGCATATCGGCGGTCATCAGCCATTGCCACTTGGGCGCATCCGGGCTGCTGGGATGCAGATCGGACGCCATCAGCAACGCGGCAGCCCGTAGACCCAGACACTGCGACACGCTGAAAACAGCCGACGTTTCCATATCCACGCCGACCGCGCCACGCTCACGCCAAAGCTGCTCCTTGCGGAAGGTCTGCCGATGCACCGCATCCGTGGATACAATGGACAAATCGCGCTTTTGCAGGGTATCCATCAGCAACCGGTGCAGCGTCGGATCGGGCTGCGCCGCCTCGATGCTCTCGTAATAGTGCAGCGACGTGCCCTCTTCCACAAACGCCTTGTGCGGCACAACGATTTCACCCGGCTGCACATCCGCCGAAAAAGCGCCGAACATGCCCACGGCAATGATGTTCTTGACTCCCAGCGCCGCCAGCGTTTCCACTGAGTCGGCTGCCTGCGGTGCGCCGGAACCGCCAAAGAGGAAGCAGATTGGCCAATCATTCATCTGCCACACCGGCCTGCGCCGCAAAAAGCACGGGAACGGTTCAGGCAGTTCAGCCACTGCATAGCGTTCAGTCAGATATTCCGGCCCCTTGCTCATAAAGAACAGGATCGCCGTTTTGGGCAGCTTCAAATGGCACATACGGTGTGCGCTGTGAATCTGCTCCGCCGCGGCAATCACAGGCTGGCTGTCATCGTCCGGCAATCGCCACATGGGCAATCCCCCTTTTTAATTGCTATTCTCTGCGCTTTGCCCGCACTAGTAGCATCATGGGGCGGCGCAGCTCATCCTTCATGCCGGGAATATCCAGCATGTCCGGCGAGGGCTGTGCCTCCTCTACTGCCTGCAATTCAAAGCCATGATGGATCAATCCCATCAGAATCTGCGTCAGGGTATGGTGCTGCTTGGGCACCTCGCAGCCCAGGAACACCGTGCTGCGCTCGCCCGGCAGGAAATAATCATCAATCGGCCAGTAAAGCGGCTTGCCGTCCGACCCGTATACCCAATCCTGATGTACCCCGGCAGTAAAGCACGGATGCTCAATATTCAGCAGAAATATCCCGCCCGGCTTCAGGGTTTTTGCCACATTGGCAAATACACGGTCAATATCCGCCACATAGTGCAGCGACAGATTGGAGATTACGCAGTCCCAGGTGTCCGCAGGATATTCATACTCCTCCATGCCGCAAAGGCGATATTCCACCTTGGGATCAGCATTGCGCCGCCGTGCCTCCGCCAGCATCCGCTGGCTCAGGTCAATGCCAAGCACCCGCGAAGCGCCCTGCTGCGCAGCATATTTACAATGCCAGCCGTAGCCGCAGCCCAGATCCAGCACGCTTTTCCCCTGTAAATCGGGAAAAAGCTGCTGAAACTGCCGCCACTCGCCCGCACCAGGCAAGCCCTGCTGGCTGCGGAACATCTTGGCGTATTCTTCAAAGAAATGCGCGTTATCGTACTCACTATTTGGCATAGCCGTCCTCCGCAGGCATTATTCAGTGCGCAGCGCCACCACGGGATCCTTCTTGGCAGCCATGCGGGAGGGAATCGCGCCGGCCAGGATGGTCAGCAGCATACTGATGGCCACCAGAATCGCCGCAGCGCCGCCGGGCAGGATGGCCGCAGCGTTAATCTGCGTCAGATGGTGAATCAGCGCGTTGATGGGGAAGGTGAGCAGCCATGTAACCAGCACGCCCAGAAAGCCCGCCACCAGGCCGATAATCAGCGTTTCAGCGGTGAACACGCGCGATACATCGCCCTTGGACGCGCCCATGGCACGCAGGATGCCAATCTCCTTGGTACGCTCCAGCACGCTGATGTAGGTGATGATTCCGATCATGATGGAGGACACCACCAGCGAAATGGACACAAACGCGATCAGTACATAGGAAATGGTATCCACAATCGTGGTGACGGAGGACATAAGCGAACCCACATAATCGGTATAGCGGATCACGCCTTCCTCATGCCCCGCGGCCTGCATCTGCGCGTTGTATTGCTCAATCAAATCCACAATGCGCTGCTTGCTTTCAAAATCGATGGGATAAATCTTGATCTGCGTGGGCGTATCCAGGTTGGTTGCGTTCAGCTTGGCCAGGTTGCTCTCGTAGGTGGCGTCGGTCTTTTGTTTGGCCATTTCGGCGCGCATCATGGACAGAATCCGTTCCTCGCTCATCATGCCGATCATGGCGCGCACGGCGGTCTGCTGCTCCTGCGGCAGAGAATTCAGATAGGTGTCCAGCATCTCCATGCTGGGCTCCATATCCACGCCGCCGCTGAAATTGATGCCGGTAAAGATATCGGTGTCGGGATGCGCGCGCTGCGCCTTGACGGCGGGCGTTTCGTTATTGGCCGATACCACATATTCCACCAGCTCGTGGGTGTAGCCCACGCCGCCGGCCATCATGCTGCTGATCATGGAATTGCTGCTGCTGCGCGCAATGCCCGCAATATGCAGCGTTACGCCATGATCCAGCGCCTGGCTCATCGCCGCCTCATCGCCGCTGATATCGGCGTAAATGCCATCCCCCTGCTCCTGATACAGATTGCCGGGCAGCACCAGGGTGAAGGTAAGGTTGAGCAAATCGTCGTAAGAATAGCTGATTGTTTCGGTTTGCACGGTGCTGCCAGTCAGCAGCGTCATAAACAGCTGCTGCACTTCGCTTTGATCACGCAATCCCAGGGTATACAGCGTGGTATCGCTGATATCGTCGTCCTCGCCCACGACCAGCAAAAGCTCGTCGTATTTCTGTGGCATATGGCCGGCAAGCAGCTCATAGCTGCCCGAGCGGTGGACGCTTGCCCCCGCCAGCTCAAAGAACACGTTCATGTTGTACATGCTCGTCATCTGCGATAGCGACGACATGGAAGACATGGACGCCAGCGCATTCGCGTTGCTCATCATGGAGCTGTTAGTCATGGTGTCGATCACCGTGCTGGGCTGCACCTGCTGCACGCCACCCACGGCGTTACGATTATATATGCGCAGGGTAGAGCCATACTCATAGGCGATGCTGCTGGTCAGGTCGGCGATTTCCTGTGAGCCGTCCAGATACGCCTTGAAGGAAGGCAGATCGTTTGCGTTTACCTCCGATACCATCGCGCTCATCAGATCGCCCATGACGTTGCTGGAATACACGCGGCCCTCCTCGTGCGGGATATCCTTGCCGGAGGAGGCGCTCATCATGGCGGTCAGCAGGGCCGACTGGTTCATGGTTTCGGATTCAATGGTCAGCGGGTACTGCGCCAGCGTATCCTCCTCCACGCTCTTGATATACTCGTTTACGCCATTGGAAAGCGACAGAATCAGCGCGATGCCGATAATGCCGATGCTGCCCGCCAGCGCCACCATAAAGGTGCGGCCCTTCTTGGTCATCAGGTTGTTCAGGGACAGATGCAGCGCCGTGCCAAAATGCATGGAGGTCGCCCCCGTGCGGGCAGGCGGCTGCGCCATATCGTCCTGCCCGTCAAAGGGCATGGTGTCATCCGTCACGCGGCCATCCAGCAAACGGATGGTGCGGGTGGCGTACTGCGCGGCAAGCTCGGGATTATGCGTCACCATGATAACCAGCCGGTCGCTGGCAATTTCCTTGAGCACGTCCATGATCTGCACGCTGGTTTCGCTGTCCAGCGCGCCGGTGGGCTCGTCGGCCAGCAGGATTTCAGGATCGTTCACCAGTGCGCGCGCAATGGCCACGCGCTGCATTTGGCCGCCGCTCATTTCATTGGGCTTTTTGTTTAATTGATCGCCCAAACCCACGCGTTCCAGCGCCTGCACAGCGCGGCGACGGCGCTCCTTGGCAGGCACTCCGCCCAGCGTCAGCGCCAGCTCAACATTGCTCAGCACCGTCTGATGCGGAATCAGATTATAGGACTGAAACACAAAACCCACCGAATGGTTGCGGTAGCTGTCCCAATCCGCATCCTTATACTCGCGGGTAGAGCGGCCCTTGATGATCAGATCGCCCTGCGTATAGCGATCCAGACCGCCGATGATATTGAGCAGCGTCGTTTTACCGCAGCCGGAAGGCCCCAGCACCGCCACAAACTCGTTTTTCCGGAAGGACAGACTGACGCCCTTGAGCGCCTCTACTCGCAGCTCCCCCGATGCATATTCCTTATGGATGTTTGAAAGCGTCAGCATGCGCGTTCATCCCCCTTGCCATGTTTTCGGCCATATTTTACCACAGAAATGTGAACATAATATAAACCCGGCAAAAAAGGGCGGTAAATGAACACATCCACCGGCTATGCCGGTGGATGTGTTCATTTATGGGAAGGAAATCGTTTATTCAATCGCATCCGTGCGATAGATGAAGCGTACCGCGCCGTCCATGCCCTCGGCCAGTCCGGAGTAGTTATTGTAGGACTGCGCCGCCTCAATCAGCAGCTGCGCGCGGGCCAGCAGGGGATCCAGATCCTCGTTGATCGCGCTGGTCAGCTTGGATACGCCATCCGCATCGAAGGTGATAAGGCCGTCGGCCAGCGCCTTCGCGCCGTCCACCAGCTTGTTCACGCCGTCAGTCAAAGCAGGCATCGCATCCTTGAGCTGCGCCGCGCCGGATTGCAGGGTATCCGCGCCAGCCTTGAGCTGCGCCGCACCTGAGGCCGCGTCGGACGCGCCGTTGGTGTAGGCAATCAGGCCAGTATAGAAGGTATTATAGCTATCCAGCTGGGCCTTAAGGGTGACGAGCGGTGCACCCTGCTCGCAGACGGCAGCAATCTGCGCCTGCACGGTTTCGGACTGCATGTTCTGATCCACCAGCAGGCCGATCTGCTCCTCGGTGTTCTGCTCAATCAAGTCAGCCACGGTATCGGAGGTCATCTGCGCCTCGGTCTGTTGGGCGATAACCTGCTGCACCTGGGCAGTCCGCATCTGCTGATTCAGCGCGCCCTCAAGCTGCTGACGCTGCGCATCGGTTACAAGACCAGCCTTCTGTGCGGCTTCATACTTTTCCATGGTCAGGTTCTGGGTAGCCAGGATCTGCGCCATCACGTTTTCCTTCACAGCTTCCGTTACCTGCGCCTCTACCTGGGGACGCACAGCCTTGGTCACTTCGCTGCGCACAGCATCCGCCTGAGCGCGCACCGCAGCTTCCACCTGCGCGCGAGCCTGGGCAGTCACGCCCTCCTCAGATACGGCCTCCACCAGCTTGCCCAGAACATCGGCATAGTTTTCAACGGTCAGGGTTGCGTCCACACCCGCCTGTATCAGCGCCGCGTTGGCCTGCGCCAGCAGGGTTTCAAACACCTGGCGCGCGCCGCCTACGAGCGTTTCGTTGTTGGCGGTCAGGGTTGTCAGGCCGGTGGAGAGGGTATCCGCGCCGGCCGCCAGAGAATCCGTACCATCCGCCAGTTGATTAATACCATTGTTCAGATTCGTAGTACCGTCCTTCAGATCATTCAGGCCATTATAGAGCTGGTTGCTGCCGTCAAGCAGCTGAGTCATCGCATCGGTCAGCTTATCGGCGGCTTCCTTAAGCGCGTCGGCGTCCTGCAGCTTACCAGCATCCAGAGCGGCAAAGGCCTCGTTGGTAGCCAGCGTTACGGTAACAGGCAGGGAGAAGTTTTTCACATCCGCGCTGATTTCCAGATACTCAGGCAGTTCCACTTTATCGCTTTCCAGCTTCAAGCCCGTGGTCAGGCCAGGCACGCACAAACCCACGGCCACAGTGCGGTCGCCATCGTTGACGGCCTGGCCGTTCTTAACGGACACATTGGCGAACACTTCATTGTCCAGCAGCGCGCCGGTAATCACGGCAAAGGGCACGGCGATGGTCTCAGCATCCTTGGTATAGCTGGCACTCACCGCATAGTCAAAGCGCAGGGTGACATGGCCGCTCCTGCCTGCCAGGTCGGCGGGGGCAATCTCCGTTCCGTCCAAGGTGGCCGAAATCTTCAGCTCAACAGGCAGCGCTTCACTGCTGTCGCCCTGATAGTAGATTTCATTGCCCTTGGCCTGCCAAACGCCATCCGCAAAGGCTTCATCGCCCTTGACGTTTTGGATCTTTTCCAGATTGGATACATCGGCGATGGTATCCGCGCCGTCCGGGTTGCTCAGATAATCGCTTACGATCACGCGGCGGGCAGAGCCGTCCGGATTGGCCAGCACATACACGGTTTCGTCCTTTTTTCCCTCGGCCAGGGCAGGCAGCACAGCCGCGCAGGCCAGGGTCAGCGAAAGCAGAATCGCCATGAGCTTTTTCATTTTTATTACTCCTTTACTTTCATATTCAGCGTCGTATGGCGCACCACGCCGTCCAGCAGCATCAGGAACGCGGGCAGCATCAGGATGACGCATACCACGCTGATCAGCGCGCCGCGGGCCATCAGCATGCACATGGAGCTGACGATATCGATGTTGGAATACACAGCCACGCCGAAGGTGGCGGCAAACAGACCCATGCCGCTGACGATGATGGAGGGCACGGAGGTAGCCAGCGCCGTGCTGACAGCCTCATACTTGCTCTTGCCGCTGACGCGCTCCGCCTTGTAGCGGGTGGTCATCAGGATGGCGTAGTCCACCGTCGCGCCCAGTTGAATGGTAGAAATGCAGATCGGCGCGATAAAGGGCAGCGACTGTCCCAGATAGTGCGGCAGACCCAGGTTGATGAAGATGGCCAGCTCGATCACGGCAATGAGGATCACTGGCAGAGACAGGCTCTTTTCCACCAGCAGGATGATGACGAAGATGGCGATGATGGAGAACAGGTTGACCACCTGGAAGTCGTGGCCGGTCGTCTCGATCATATCCTTGGTGCAGGGCGCTTCGCCAATCAGCATGCCGGAGGGATCGTACTTTTTCAGGATCGCGTTCAGGCTGTCAATCTGATCGTTCACCGCATCGCTGGCAACCTTGTATTCGGAGTTGATCAGCATCAGCTCCCAGCGGTCGCTCTTGAGGATGGAGCGCACGGAATCGGGCAGTACCTCCTCGGGCACGCGGCTGCCGACCACGCTTTCCAGCGACAGCACATACTTTACACCGTCCACGTCCTCCATCTCGCGCTTCATATTGCGCACATCGCGGGAGGGCAGGTTGGCGTCCACCAGCAGCATATGAGTAGAGGCGATATCAAAATCATCCGTCAGCTTGCTGTGGGCAATCACATAGTCGATGTCCTGCGGCAGGCACTGACCCATGTCGTAGTACACTTCTTCGTTGGTTTTGGCATAGCCCATATAGGCAGGGATAGCCAGCGCCACAAACACAGCCAGGAACACAGGGAAAGCCTTGGTGATCTTGCGTGCAAAGCCGTTGGCGTTGCGGATCAGCGCCTTATGGCGCGTCCTTTGCAGCGGGCGGTCAAACAGCAGGATCAGCGAGGGCAGCACGGTTACGCAGCCGATTACGCCCAGCAGCACGCCCTTGGCCATCACAATGCCCAGGTCGCGGCCCATGGTGAAGCTCATGAAGCACAGGGCGATAAAGCCCGCGATGGTGGTGATGGAGGAGCCCAGCACCGACACAAAGGTTTCGTGGATGGCCTTGGCCATGGCCTCGTTTTTATCCTCAATGTGCGTGCGCTGCTCATTGTAGCTATTCCACAGGAAGATGGAATAGTCCATCGTCACGGCCAGCTGCAGCACGGCGGACAGCGCCTTGGTGATGTAGGAAATCTCGCCCAGGAAGTAGTTGCTGCCCAGGTTGATCACAATGCAGATGCCGATACTGGCCAGGAAGATCAGCGGCGCCAGCCAGCTGTCCAGCAGCAGCATCATGGCCAGGCACGCGCAGGCCACAGCCAGCGCCACATAGATCGGCTCCTCCCGCTCGCACAGATCCTTCAGATCCGTCACCAGCGCGGACATGCCCGTAACGAAGCACTGCTTGCCGGCCAGGGAGCGGATCTCGCGGATGGCGTCCATGGTCACGTCCGCCGAGGTGGAGCTGTCAAAAAACACCGCCAGCATCGTTGCGTTTCCGTTGTTAAACTCGTTATATATCTTTTCAGGCAGGATCTCCATGGGCACGCTCATGTCGGTCAGGCTGTCATACCAGACCGCCGAGTCCACATGCTCGACCGCCTCAATCCTTTTTCTCAGCGCCGCCACATCCTTCGCGGGCATATCCTCCACCGCGATCAGGGAGAAAGCGCCCTTGCCGAATTCATCCAGCAGCTCGTTCTGGCCGATGACCGTATCCATGTCCTCGGGCAGATAGTCCAGCATATCGTAGTTGATGCGGGTATTGGCCATTCCCAGCACGGAGGGAATGAGAAGCAGCAACGCGACAATCAGAATAAGCACGCGGTTTTTTACAACCGCCTTGGATAAGCGCATGTTTTACTCCTACCTTTCCATTTATTCCACCCTGGCCTCAACGCCGTCAACGCGCTGATGTCGGATGATCTTGATGCCAAACAGCGCCACGCACAGGTTCAGCACGCCCTCAAGCATCATGCCGATGCCCAGCAGCACCGTCAGCGCACGCGCGCTTTGCATGGGCCGCAGCATCAGCAGCGCGCCCACTACGCCCGCCCCCACGGCCAGCGTCAGGATCAGCGGCCAACTTTTCAGGCCGAACCGGCGCGCGTCCAGCGCCGATTGCAGCTTGAACAGCCCATCCGCCATGGTGGCGATGCCCAGCATCAGGCACAGGAACGACATCGCCTGGTCGGGATTGCGCAGGATGATCACGCCCAGCACCGCCAGCATCAGCCCCAGCGACAGATCAAACTGAAACGCCAGCCGGTACAGATCCTTGGAAAAATACCCGATCAGCTTGACGATGCCAAAGGCGATCAGCATCACCCCCGCCGCAATGCCGATCAGCGATACGCTTAAATCGCGCAGCGCAATCAGCCCCACGCCCAGCACGATAAACAGTGACGATAAAATGATGTAGCTGATTTTGGCAATCCGGATCGCTTTTGTAGATCGCACGTTCATTCACCTCCCACGCGGATTTTCGCGCCCTTTTCCCGGGTGCAGAAGGCAGTATAGCAAACCCCGCGGAAAAGAAAAATGGACGCTTTCCCCGCCATGTCCGAAAATTGGGCAGGCAGGAGGAAATGCCCAATTCGATCGCCGAAGCACGATTGTTTGCTTGCATATTTTACAATTTCACGCTTGACATCATTGCCTGTATATGGCATGATATAGGCAGATACCCCAGATATTGGTTTTCTTGGACAACTGCACACAACAAAAGGAGGTCTCCCCATGCGCAAGACGCCCTGGACGCGGCTGCTCGCCCTGATGTTATCCTGCCTGCTGGCAGCCGCATGCTTCCCCCTGACCCTGGCCGAAAGCGCAGCCACGCCCGAGCGCACGCTGACCATCTCCTTTGGCGGCGGCGGATCGGAGCTTAACTTTATGGATGCAGTAGAAGCCTTCCAGGCGCTGCATCCGAATGTTGAAATCAGGCTTGTCGAGGGCAGCAATAGCAATCCCGACGCGCATGCCTGGTATGCAGACGCGCTGTCTTCCTACAAGAGCGGCGTCGATCTGATCTGGTGCGATACCATCTCTGTTGATCTGCAAGCGCTGATGAATAAGAATCTGGTAGCCCCGCTGACGGACAAAGCGCTGATTGACGACGTGCGCTCCATGTATCCGCAGGTTGCCGATTTTGTGATGCGCGAGAATATGCTGTATGCCTATCCGGTGGAAATCTGGCCGGGCCATGACAGCATCAATCCCGGCCTTCTGCAAAAGCTCAACCTGGGCCCCGTGCCGGAAACCGTGGACGAATACATGGATCTGGTCTATGCCTGGTACACCGCTGAGGAATATCCGCAGCGCATTGCGACCTATCAGCTGGATTACGCCATAACCCTGGAAGATGAAAAAGAGCATGTATGGTCACGGTTAATGATCGCCTATCTGCACTATCTGTGCGAGGGCAAGTCCGCCGATGAAATGGAAGGCTTCACCTTTGATACGCCAAAATTCCGCAAGCTGCTGGAATCCTATAAGTGCATCTGGAGCTTGGAGCCCAGCGCGGAGGTTGTCGCTTCCGCAGGCAAAAAGCAGCAGATTATCGACGATCTGCTCTATGTAACCTTCCTGGAGGACGGGCAGGAAGTATGGATGTCCCCCAAGGCAGCGTTCAATGAAGACGACTATTACCATGGCCCGCTGACCTGGTTCATGCTGCATCCGCAAAGCCCCAATCAGGACATCGCAATGGAATTCCTCAAGTATTACAGCGAGCATCCCAACTGGCGCAGCGCGTTTGAGCTGCACCCCGACGCGCAATCGGACAAGTATCCCGAAGCGCTGGCCGCAGTCTACCACGAAGTAGCCCCGCACTATTGCCTGGGCGCGTGCAGCCGCTATAACCGCATCATCCTGTGGGATCTGGAGGACGATTATTCCTTCGTCAGCGCCTATTGCGCCGGTTATTTGACGGCCGATATGCTGATTGAAACCTTCGATCTGTATCTGAGCAACGGACTAAGCAAAATCCAGTAATCCCCCACGTAAAGGCCGCCGCCCCTTTGCAGGAACGGCGGCTTTTAGGCGGGTGCAGGGAATGGCTTAATCGCGCTTCAGGGCGGAATCAAAGCTAAAGGTGGAGGGCTCAAAGTTGATCTGGCTGGCATACTCAAACGCCTCGGTCGCGCCGAAGATGCGCTCCATGCCGCTGTCTTCCCACTCCACGCACAGGGGGCCGTGATAGCCCATCTGGTTCAGCTCGCGGATGATGCCGTCAAAGTCCACATCGCCATGGCCCAGGGATACAAAGTTCCAGCCGCGGCGCGTATCGCCAAACTCAATATGAGAGCCCAGAATGCCCGCGCGGCCATCCTGGCGGAGCTTCACGTCCTTGAGATGGACGTGATAGATGCGATCGGCAAAGTCATGCAGGAAGGTCTGCGGATCCACGCCCTGCCACAGCAGATGGCTGGGGTCAAAGTTCAGTCCCAGGGTGGGACGATAATCCAGCGTTTCCAGCAGGCGCTTGGTGCTGTAATAGTCAAAGGCGATCTCCGTGGGATGCACTTCCAGCGCCAGCTTCACACCGCATTCATCATAGATATCAAAGATGGGCGTCCACAGCTCCTTGATCTTCTGGAAACCGGCCTCCACCATTTCAGGCGTGGTCTGCGGGAAGGAATACCACATCGCCCAGATGGGAGAGCCCAGGAAGCAGGTGACCACCTTGACATTGAGGAGCTTTGCCGCATAGGCGACGTTCTTCATTTCCTCAATGGCCCAGGCGCGGATGGCCTCAGGATTGCCCTTGCAGTGCGCGGGGGCAAAGTTATCCAGGCGGGGCTCCCAGTTATCGCCCACGCACTGGCCGATCAGATGCGCGGAAATCGCGCCGATGTGCATGTCGTACTTGTTCAGGGTTTCGTCGATCTGATCACGATAGGCTGCGTCGGTCAGCACGCGGCGGACATCCAGATGCGCCTGCGTAGCAATTTCAATGCCGTTGTAGCCGATTTCGTGCATGGTTTTGCACAGTTCCTCCAGGGTAAGATCGCCAAACTGGCCGGAGCAGATATTGATGGGGCGCTTCATTGTTTTTTCCTCCTTTGATTTTTCATGTTATTTACGATCCGCCTGCGCGGAGAAATGCCATTAAAAAACAGGCTGCTTTCATTGTAAAGAAAGCAGCCCGTTTCGTCAATGATGATTTTCACTATAAAGGTGTCATTTTACGCTAAACAGCAGCTCGCCATAGGACGGGAAGGGCCACGCATTCGCGGGCATGCGCACCTCCATCGCGTCCGCCGCCTCGCGCAGGCTGCGCATGGCGGGCAGCACCTCGTCGCGGTACAGATCGGCCGCATGCTCGTCCGCCCCGCCAGCCGTATGCTCCAGCGCCTTTTCCAGGCGGCAGCGCGCGTCGTAGGCGTCGTCCAGCAGCTTGCTCAGCAGCGCTAGCGTTTCCTGCTCGTACCGGCCGGCGCGGTGGCTCAGCCGCTCAGTCAGCGTATCGCAGTAGGCGCTCACGGCAGGCAGGATATCGTGATCCGCCATTTCCAGCATGGTCACAGCCTCGATGCGCGTCACCTTGCAATAGTTTTCTGCCATGATGGCGCAGCGGGCGCGCATTTCGGCTGCGGAAAATACCTTGTGCGTTTCAAAGAGCGCAACGTTCTTGTCGGTTACATAGTGCGGCAGGCAATCGGGCGTGGTGGGCAGATTGCTCAGCCCGCGGCGGGCGGCCTCCTGCACCCAGGCCTCATCGTAGCCATTGCCGTTAAAGATAATGCGCTTGTGCGCGCGGATGGTATCCTGGATCAGGGTATGCAGGGTATCCTCAAAGCTATCGGCCTTTTCCAGGATATCGGCATACTGGCGCAGCGACTCGGCCACGGCCGTATTGAGGGCGATGTTGCAGCCCGAAATGGACATGGGCGCGCCCACCGAGCGGAATTCAAACTTATTGCCGGTAAAGGCAAAGGGCGATGTGCGGTTGCGGTCGGTGGTATCGCGCGGGAAGCGCGGCAGGGTATGCACGCCCACGCGCAGCAGCTCTTTTTCCTTCGTGCCCACGGGCGTATCGTTTTCAATGGCTTCCAGGATGCCCGTCAGCTCGTCACCCAGGAATACGCTCATAATGGCCGGCGGCGCTTCGCTGGCGCCCAGGCGGCAATCGTTGCCCGCGCTGGCCACGGTGATGCGCATCATCTCCTGATAATCGTCCATGGCCTGCAGCACCGCGCACAGAAACAGCAAAAACTGCGCGTTCTCGCTGGGCGTATCCCCCGGCTCCATCAGGTTGACCCCGGTATCAGTGACCAGCGACCAGTTGTTGTGCTTGCCCGAGCCGTTTACGCCCGCAAAGGGCTTTTCGTGCAGCAGGCACACCATGCCGTGCTTCTGCGCCACCTTTTTCATTATTTCCATGGTCAGCTGATTATGATCGGCGGCGATATTGACCACGCTGTGGATGGGCGCAAGCTCATGCTGCGCGGGAGCCACCTCGTTATGCTCGGTCTTGGCCGACACGCCTAGCTTCCACAGCTCGCTGTTGAGCTCATGCATAAAGGCCGCCACGCGAGGCTTGACCACGCCGTAATAATGATCGTCCAGCTCCTGACCCTTGGGCGGCTTCGCGCCGTAAAGGGTGCGGCCGGTATACAAGATATCGCGACGCTTGGACAGCATATCGGCGTCGATCAGGAAATACTCCTGCTCCGGGCCGACGCTGGGACGCACGGAATGCACATCGTCATGGCCGAACAGCTTTACAATCCGCATGGCCTGGCGATTGAGCGCCTCCATGGAGCGCAGCAGCGGGGTTTTTTTATCCAGCGCTTCGCCGCCATAGCTGCAAAACGCGGTGGGAATGCACAGCACGCCGTCCTTGATAAAGGCGTAACTGTTGGGATCCCAAGCCGTATAGCCGCGGGCCTCAAAGGTGGCGCGCAGACCGCCCGACGGGAAGGAGGAAGCGTCCGGTTCGCCCTGGATCAATTCCTTGCCCGAAAACTCCATGATGGCGCGGCCATCGTCCGTGGGACGCAGAAACGCCTCATGCTTTTCGGCGGTGATGCCCGTCATGGGCTGGAACCAGTGCGTATAGTGGGTAGCGCCCTTTTCAATGGCCCAGTTCTTCATGGCCTCGGCCACCGCGCCCGCCACCGCGGGATCCAGCTTATGCCCGCCGCGTACGGTACGCTTGAGCGCGCGATACACATCGCCGGGCAGGCGCTGTCGCATCACGCTGCTTGAAAATACCATTGATCCGAAACTGTCTGCCGCATTGCCCATGAGACGCACGTCCTTTCATCTTATATTGGCGGCTTTTTAGCGCCGCACAATGAAGCGAATTATAGGCAATCCAGCGCATTTTGTCAATAGCAACGGGCGTTGTTTTTATGTTGTTTTCGGAAAGAAATTTGTGTATTTTGGGGCATTGACAAGCCCGTGCGCCCGCCCTATAATACTTAATTGTAAATGTATCTCGAAAGGGGAGATGACGCATGCTCGGACGCTTCCTGTGCCAGACGTCGCCCGTGCGCGCGGTTGTCGCCCCGATGAAGGGCGGCTTTCCCGCCGAGCGCATCACTGCCGGTTGACCGGCTCGTTTTTCCGCCATGCGGAAGAGGGAGCCGGATTTTCTTGTATTTAGGCATGGGGAAGGAAAGGTTGGGAGCAGATGTATCAGACAGTCATTATTCTTGATTTCGGCGGCCAGTATAAGGAGCTGATTGCCCGCCGCGTGCGCGAGCTGGGCGTATACAGCGAGATTTGGCCCTGCGATACCCCGCTGGAAAAGATCCGCGCGGCCAATCCTATCGGCGTCATCTTTACCGGCGGCCCGGACAATGTGTACGCGCCCGACGCGCCCGCGTGTGATCGCGGCGTGTTTGAGCTGGGCGTGCCGGTGCTGGGCATCTGCTACGGCATGCAGTTTATGTGCCATTCCCTGGGCGGCCAGGTATCTCCCTGCGATAAGAGCGAATACGGCGTTGTAGATACCCGCCTGACGGGCGAAAGCCGCTTCTTTGGCGATCTGGACAAGGCGCAGCGCGTGCTGATGAGCCACACCGATTACGTTTCCGCCGCGCCCGAAGGCTTTATCGTTACCGCCCAGACCAGCCTGTGCCCCGCCGCGGCCATGGAGTGCCCGCAGCGCAATCTTTACGCCGTGCAGTTCCATCCTGAAGTGGAAAACACGGTAAACGGCAAGCCCATGCTGCGCCGCTTCCTGTATGAAATCTGCGGCGCGACGGGCGATTATAACATGAATGATTATCTGGAGCGCGAAATGGAGGCCGTACGCGCCCAGGTGGGCGACAAGCGCGTGCTGCTGGGCCTGTCCGGCGGCGTGGATTCCTCCGTCTGCGCGGCGCTGCTCTCCCGCGCCATCCCCGGCCGCCTCACCTGCATCTACATTGATCACGGCTTCATGCGCAAAAACGAAACCGAGGAGGTACGCGCCGCGTTTGCCGGCCGCGCGCTGGATCTGCGCATCATTGACGCCAGCGAACAGTTTTTGAAGGCTTTGGAGGGCGTAACCGACCCGGAGGAAAAGCGCAAACGCATCGGCCGCGAGTTTGTGCGCGCCTTTGAAAAGGCCGCGCGCGACTGCGGCAATCCCTCCTTCCTGGCCCAGGGCACCATCTATCCCGACGTGGTAGAATCGGGCAGCAAAAACAAATCCGCCGTCATCAAGAGCCACCACAACGTGGGCGGTCTGCCCAAGGACATGAGCTTTGAAGGCGTGGTAGAGCCCCTGCGCGGCCTGTTCAAGGATGAGGTGCGCGCGCTGGGCCGCATGCTGGGTCTGCCCAAGACACTGGTAGAGCGCCAGCCTTTCCCCGGCCCCGGCCTGGCCATCCGCGTAATCGGCGAGGTAACGTGCGAGCGCCTGCACATCCTGCGCGAGGCCGACGCCATCGTGCGCGAGGAAATCCGCCGCAGCCGCGTTAAGGCCGATCAGTACTTCTGCGTGCTGACAAACGTGCGCTCTGTCGGCGTGATGGGCGACTTCCGCACCTATGACTACACCCTGGCCATCCGCGCCGTGCGTACCAACGACTTTATGACCTGCGAGTACGCCCGTCTGCCCCATACCCTGCTGAGCCGTATGTCCACCCGCATCACCAACGAGGTGCAGGGCGTGAACCGCGTGGTGTACGATATCACCGGCAAGCCCCCGGCAACGATTGAGTGGGAATAACTGACAAAACCCGCAAAGCCTTGAAAACACTGGGTTTTTGAAGCGGAAACGGGGCATTTGATAGCAAATTGATAGCAGATACCAAAACCGGATTTACTTTGCTCACTCCTGTATAGCGGGTGGTTTGCGGGTAAATCCTCCATATCCTAAGAAAAAGGTCTTGCTGACTTTCACCAGTCGGCAAGACCTTTTTTGCTATTTGTCTTTTCTCTGTTTCTTCAATCCTTTTATCAGAGCATCGCTTAATTCCTTCGAGGGGACTTTGGCCCACCGCTGGGTGGTGTCATACTTGGGGTAGTTGTACCGCCAGCGGTCATAGTCCTCCTTGGTGATCTCCCCGGCCTCCAACTTCGCCGCCTGTTCCCGCCACGCAATCAAGATTTTGTTCAGCTCACTGGCTTGACGGCCTCCCTGGAAAATATCTGCTTGCAGGCAGGCACGTCCATCCGCCTCTACCACTTTCAGACTGTAAACATCCTCCAAGGCGAACAGCGTATGGGCCAAACCTATGTAGTTGTCTATGTCCGGGACGCTCAACGCCTGGGGCGATACATCTAAAGTATGAGCCAGGGCAGCGGTCAAATCGGCCTTCGGCGTCCGGGTGCCTGTTTCGTACTGTGCCAGACGAACATCGGCGGAACGCTCTGGAAAGCCCACCGCCATACCAAGATACTTCTGTGTCATACCCCGGAGGGTGCGGAAAAAATGGATGCGCTCTCCTATTGCCATAAATGCCAACTCCTATCTGGTGGTTTCTGTCGAAAGTAGTATAACATATTCGCTTAGTAACAGTCAAGAGTATCTTAAACAAAAAAGTTAAAAATTATTCCGCAAGCCACTTGACAAAGCAAATTTGCTTAGTTATAATAGATTAAGCATAAAGGCTTAGTTTTCGAGCCGTGAAAGGAGGTGAGCGCACAATGGCAAGCACCATGTTCATGCGGGTGGACGAGGTAGCGGAGGAATTAGGGGTTTCTGTCCCCTATGCCTATAAGCTGATTCGTTCCATGAATGCGGAGTTGAAAAAGACGGGCTGTATTACCATTTCAGGCCGGATCGACCGCAAATTCTTCCACGAAAAATTTTATGGCACAAGAGGCCAGAGCGAAAGGAGTGATTAACCTATGGCGGCGTTTAAGAACAAGACCAACGGCACTTGGTACGTCCAGTTCCGCTATACGGACTGGAAAGGGGAGCGCCAGCAGAAGTTAAAGCGTGGCTTTGCCACCAAGAAAGAGGCCCAGGCGTGGGAACGGGAGTTTCTGATGCAGAAGCAGGCCGATGTGAACATGACCTTTGAGAGCTTCGCCCAGCTCTATGAGAAGGATATGAAGCCCAAGCTGAAGCTGAACACCTGGCTGACAAAAGAGAGCATCATCCAAAAGAAAATCCTTCCGTATTTTGGAAAGCGCAAACTGTCGGAAATCACCGCCAAGGACGTGATGGACTGGCAGAACGTGATCCGAGGGTTGACGGACGCCAAGGGAAAACCCTATTCCCCTACCTATCTCAAAACCGTCCACAATCAGTTAAGTGCCCTCTTTAACCATGCTGTCCGCTACTACGGCCTCCAGGTCAATCCTGCGGCCAAGGCCGGGAACATGGGGGTGGAAGAACGGCGTGAAATGCTGTTCTGGACGAAGGAAGAGTATCTGAAATTTGCCGACGCCATGATGGACAAGCCCCTCTCCTACTATGCCTTTGAAATGCTCTACTGGTGCGGTATCCGGGAGGGGGAACTGCTGGCCCTCACCCCAACAGACTTCGACTTTGAGGCGGGTACAGTGTCCATCAGCAAATCCTATCAGCGGCTCAAGGGCAAGGACGTGATTACCACCCCCAAGACGAAAAAGAGCAACCGTGTCATTAAGATGCCCAAATTCCTCTGTGGAGAGATGGAGGACTACTTAAAGATGTTTTACAGCGCCGGGGCGGATGAACGGATTTTCCCTGTCAGCAAGCACTATCTCCACCATGAAATGGACAGAGGTGCGAAAGCGGCGGGAGTGAAGCGGATCAGGATTCACGACCTCCGACATTCACACATTTCCCTGCTGATTGATATGGGCTTCACCGCCCTGGCAATCGCTGACCGGGTGGGGCATGAGAGTATCGACATCACCTACCGCTACGCCCATCTGTTTCCTACAAGGCAGACGGAGATGGCGGACAAGCTGGACTTTGAAAGGATGGGAACGTAACCATGTCACTGAAAAACCGAGACAACAAAAATCGCTGGAGGAACAAGACCGTGGCCTTCCGGGTATCCCCGGAGGAAAACAAGCAGA
>OLSD01000097.1_pt1 | contig 87920 bp, 66 predicted proteins | sample 1672211 | NCBI WGS metagenome assembly OLSD01 (sample SAMEA3136659, study PRJEB25190) | human gut metagenome | reverse complement strand
GCATTCGTTCTCTCCGAATAAAGCATCGCTTTTCGAGGAGCAAAGCATTGCTTTCCGCCTCGAAAAGCGATGCTTTGCTCATTGGGCATTTTCTCATTAGCGTTCTTCTACATTTGACGCATACGGAATAATTCGTTTTTCCCTTTGGCAAATCCGTTTATGAGTGAGGGAACCGCCCCCCTGTTTCCCGCCGATACGTCTGCCTTTCATCCCCCGGATGCAAATAATCAAGGCAAAAATTCCGAGATAGGAAAAAAAGACTTACCTTTGCGGTGGAACAATAAAAAAACAATATATCATGTACAAAATACAAGCTAATGCTTCGGGAACAAGAAGCATAAACGTAAGCGACGAACACCTCGCAACAATAAGGAAATACTCTCTGCTGAAAAACCTCATCGACAGCACGGGATTCATCGACGAACAGGTGCTCGACAAACTGAAACTCAACATGAGATCCATGTTGGAGTCGAACATGGGAGCGGACAAAGGTCTCGTGGACCTCTGTCTGGACGTGGTCTACAACAAGAACATGAAGGCTTTCGGACTCCACCAGCTCGTACTCCTCTATATAGAATGGGACGAGAAGAACTACGAAGGAACGGAACCGGAGGACTAATGGCGGAACACAGACTGACAGACTGGTTGCCGACCACGAAGAAGGAAGTGGAATTGAGAGGATGGGATGAACTCGATGTTATCCTGTTCTCCGCCGATGCATACGTGGACCATCCGTCCTTCGGAGCTGCTGTAATCGGAAGGGTACTTGAGGCTGAGGGACTGAGAGTGGCCATCGTGCCACAGCCCGACTGGCACGGCGACTACCGTGACTTCAAAAAACTGGGCAAGCCGAGACTCTTCTTCGGAATATCGCCCGGCTGCATGGACTCCATGGTTAACAAATACACCGCAAACAAGCGACTGCGGTCTGAAGACGCATACAGTCCCGACGGAAGGCACGACTGCCGTCCCGAATACCCCACCATTGTATACAGCCGCATACTGCGCCAGCTCTACCCCGACACACCCATCGTGCTCGGAGGTATAGAGGCTTCGCTCAGAAGGCTCACACACTACGACTACTGGCAGGACAAGCTCATGCCCTGCATACTGAAAGACTCGGGAGCCGACCTTATTATATATGGCATGGGCGAGAAGCCCGTGGCCGAACTTAGCCGCAAGCTCGCCGAAGGCAGAAGCATACACGACATCAAGGAAATTCCACAGACCGTCTACATCGCCCCCAAGGACAGAATAGACGGAGGAATAACAAAGGACGACATCGTGATACACTCCCACGAGGAATGCCTGCAGGACAAAAAGGCGCAGGCAGAGAATTTCAGAGTGATTGAGGAGCAGTCGAACATGATGCACGCCCATAGGATAATACAGCAGTTGGGCAGCAGATACGTAGTGGTGAACCCGCCGTACCCGCCAATGCAGAGCGGAGAGCTTGACGCCGTTTACGACCTGCCATATACCAGACTGCCACATCCGAAATACAAGAACAAGAGGATTCCCGCATACGAGATGATAAAATTCTCCGTCAACATACACCGCGGATGTTTCGGAGGATGCGCCTTCTGCACCATCAGCGCCCATCAGGGCAAATTCATAGTATGCCGCAGCAAGGAGAGCATAATGAAGGAAGTGGAACAGGTGGTGCAGATGGAAGGTTTCAAGGGCTATCTGAGCGATTTGGGAGGTCCGTCGGCAAACATGTACGGCATGAGCGGAAAGAACAAGAACGCATGCGAGAAATGCAAGCGCCCATCATGTATCAACCCGCAGATATGCCCTAACCTCAACACCGACCACTCCACGCTGCTCGATATTTACCGCTCTGTAGATGCCATGCCTGGCATAAAGAAGAGCTTCATCGGAAGCGGAGTGCGCTACGACCTGCTGCTGCACCGCAGCAAGGACGAGAAGACCAACCAGGCTGCAAGAGAATACACACGGGAGCTAATATGCCGCCATGTGAGCGGAAGACTCAAGGTGGCGCCCGAACACACATCCGACAACGTGCTCAGACTCATGCGCAAACCGTCGTTCGAACAGTTCGGAGAGTTCAAGAGAATATTCGACCGGATAAACAAGGAGGAAAAGCTGAACCAGCAGATCATACCATACTTCATAAGCAGCCACCCAGGCTGCCACGAAGAGGACATGGCGGAGCTCGCCGTGAAGACCAAGAGGCTCGACTTCCATCTGGAGCAGGTGCAGGACTTCACGCCCACGCCGATGACCATCAGCACGGAAACATGGTACACAGGATTCCATCCCTACACATTGGAGCCGGTGTTCTCGGCAAAGACACCAAAGGAGAAGCTTGCGCAGAGGATGTTCTTCTTCTGGTACAAACCCGAAGAACGGCGCAACATAGAGAGGGTACTGAAGCGCATTGGCCGGCCCGACCTCATAACGCAACTGTACGCCGACGCATACCGGCCTGACTATACCAGCAGGAAAAGGCCCGACACGGCGAAAGGTGCGCAGCGGAAAGAGCCGAAAGGTACACAGAGGAATGACCAGAAAGGCAAACCTGTCGCCGGCAAATACAGCAAGGACGGGAACTGGAGCCGACGAAGGGGAAGATAAAGGCATCATTTGCAGATATTGCCTGACAGGCTATACCGGCAAATGTGTATTGTAAACGATAACTTAAAGCATATACATCATGAGATTTGTAGGAATAATACCTGCACGATACGCCTCGCAGCGTTTCCCAGGCAAACCGCTCGCCATACTCGGCGGCAAGACAGTGATACAGAGAGTGTATGAACAGGTGGGCAAGGTGCTCGACGACGTGTATGTGGCCACCGACGACGACCGCATAAAGAACACAGTGGAAGGTTTCGGCGGCAAGGCAATAATGACCTCACCTGACCATAAGAGCGGCACAGACCGCATAGAAGAAGCCGTGGAGAAAATCGGCGGGGACTTCGACGTGGTGATAAACATACAGGGCGACGAACCATTCATTCACGAATCACAGATAAAGGAACTCTGCGCCTGCTTCGACGATGCTGATACACAGATAGCCACACTGGGCAAGCCTTTCACAGCCGAGATGGGCATGGAGGCTCTGGAGAACCCCAACTCCCCGAAAATCGTAGTTGACAACAGGGGCTACGCCATGTATTTCAGCCGTAGTGTAATTCCTTACATCCGCAACACCAGGCGCGAGGAATGGATTGGGCAGTTCCCGTATCTGAAACATATCGGCTTGTACGCCTACCGCAGGGATGTTTTGCGCCAGGTGACGCAACTCCCTCAATCGTCCCTCGAAATTGCCGAGAGTCTGGAGCAGCTTCGTTGGCTGCAGAACGGCTATAAGATAAAAGTGGGACTCACCGACGTGGAGACCGTAGGCATCGACACGCCGGAGGATCTGCAAAGAGCTGAAACTTATCTAAATGAATGTAGGGTTTAGAATGTAGAGTCGTTCTCGCTGCACTGTTATTTCGAATTAGAAAATTAATAAAAAAGTTTTTTTTCTTTTTTTACCCTCACACTCTCACATTTCGCTTGAAACGCCCTGTTTATCGGGGTTTCAATGGTGAGGGTAAGTGTGAGGGTAAAGATTTTTACCCTCACCACCATCACACCATCACTATTCCGACAGGAAGCACCTTGCTTGACGGCAAACGATTGTCATGCCGTCAGAGTATGATAGGTATACCAGAAGTATCTGATAGGTATACTCGGAGTACCAGACAGGTATACTCGGAGTACCAGATACATATTCTAAAGTGGTACTATTAGTAAAAAATTTTAATAGTTCGGCAGCAAAGATACTTCTCTTAATTCTTAACTCTTAATACCTTGTCTTTCACACCATTCAGAAAATCCTTCGCCTCCATACGCTTCTTGCCGCTAAGCTGAACGGTAAGGAGTTCAATCTTGGAATCAAGAGTATTGACGAAAAGACGGTTGCGGCCGATAGAGAACGTGCCTGGAGCGCCGTCGCTCTTTACGTCAGACTTGGCCGTGCGATAAACCTTCAGCACATAGTCCTTGCCATTATCATCCACCAATTCCGTCCAACAGCCAGGATATGGCGAAAGACCTCTCACGAAATCATACACCCTCTTGGCAGGCTGGATCCAGCTGATGCGACAAGTGTCCTTGAATATCTTCGGTGCATGATGCAGTTCCGTTCCCACGGGCAGCATCTCCTCCTGCGGCAGCGAGGCCACGAAGCCATCACCCTCAAGTATGCGGTCAACCGTCTTTAGGGCGATATCCGCACCGAGCTTCATCAGCCCGTCATAAACATCCTCCACATCATAATCATCCTCTATAGCGAATGGCTCCTGCATGATTATCCTTCCGGTGTCGATGTCGTGGTCGAGGAAGAAGGTGGTCACGCCAGTCTGAGTCTCACCGTTTATAACAGCCCAGTTTATTGGCGCCGCTCCACGGTATTGGGGCAACAAGGCGGCATGTACGTTGAATGTGCCGAAGCGAGGCATACTCCACACCACTTCTGGCAGCATACGGAATGCCACCACAACCTGCAGGTCGGCTTCATAGCCACGCAGAGCATCAAGGAATTCGGCATTCTTCATCTTGACCGGCTGTAGCACCGGCAGGTTATGGGCAAGGGCATACTGCTTCACAGCCGGCTGTTGCAGCGTGTCCTGGTGTCTGCCCACGGGCTTGTCGGGCTGCGTCACAACAGCAACTACGTTGTAGCCACCTTCAACAAGCGCCTGAAGCGTACCAACTGCAAACTCCGGCGTACCCATAAAAACTATTCTCAAATCTTCTTTTTTCATCATTTCCGTGGTATTTACGTCCTATGGTATTTCCTATATTATAAACTCTAACTCTATAATTTCTAATCGCTGCACAGCGGGAATAACTCTAAGCTCTAAACTCTAAAATCAAAATTCATTATTCCACAGTCACTGACTTTGCAAGGTTCCTCGGCTGGTCAACATTGAGCCCCTTGAACACAGCCACATAGTATGCCATAAGCTGAAGCGGGAGGACAGAAAGCAGCGGAGCCACAGCAGGCAGCGTGGCAGGTACCTCGATGGTGGCCTCAGAAAGCGCCCTGACTGCCTCATCACCTTCGGTGACCACGGCGACGATTCTACCGTTGCGCGCCTTCACTTCCTGTATGTTGCTTAGAATTTTCTTATAGAGCTGATGGTGTGTGGCAACAAATATCACAGGCATGTTCTCATCGACAAGCGCGATAGGGCCATGCTTCATCTCGGCTGCCGGATAACCCTCGGCATGAATGTAGCTGATTTCCTTTAGCTTCAATGCTCCTTCAAGAGCGACAGGGTAATTGAATCCACGGCCCATGTAGAGAGCGTTGGTGGCGTATGTGAACGTACGCGAAATGTCCTTTATCTTACCTGCCTGCTCAAGCACCTTCTCCATCTTTGCCGGTATGCGCGACAGTTCCGCCACATATTTTTCATATTCAGTATGTGGTATGCTGCCTAATTCGCGGGCGAGGGCAAGAGCAAATAGAGTAAGCACAGTGACCTGTCCGGTAAACGCTTTAGTGGAAGCCACACCGATTTCCGGTCCCACGTGGGTATAGATTCCCGTGTCGGAAGCGCGGGCGATGCTTGAACCAACAACATTGACTATACCGAAACATAAAGCCCCCTTCTTATGAGCGAGTTCGAAAGCGGCAAGCGTATCTGCCGTTTCGCCGCTCTGGGAGATGGCGATGACTACATCGTCAGACTGTATCACGGGCTTGCGGTATCTGAATTCCGAAGCGTACTCCACCTCTACCGGTATCTCACACCACTGCTCAATCATCTGTCGGCCGATGAGTCCGGCATGCCACGACGTGCCGCAAGCCACAATGATGAAACGCTTGGCACGGAGCAGACGGTCTTTATGCTGTTCCACAGCACTGAGCACTATCTTCTTTTCGCCAGCAAGCAGGCGTCCACGCATGCAATCGGCAATACAACGCGGCTGATCGTGAATCTCCTTGAGCATGAAATGATTGTAGCCACCCTTCTCCAAGCTGTCGAGGTTTATGTCCACTTCCTTCACCTTGGGGTCTATCTCCTCATTGTCAAGGTTGTATATCTCCATCTTCTCGCCCACCTTGAGGGTTGCGACCTCGCCGTCGTTGAGGTAGACCATCTGGTTGGTATACTCCACTATCGGCAGGGCATCGGAGGCGAGGAAGAATTCTTTGTGATCTTCGCCTATGCCCACAACGAGCGGACTTGACTTGCGTGCCACAACGATGCGGTCCGGGCTGTCGGTATCGAGTACGGCGATGGCGTAGGCTCCGGTAACACGACGCAGGGCTGCGGAAACTGCTTCGCGCAAATTCTTATGGTATTCGTCCTGAATGAACTCTATAAGCTGCACGAGCACTTCGGTGTCCGTGGAGCTTTTGAACGTATAGCCTTTCTCCTCAAGGAAAGTCTTCAGACTGGCGTAGTTCTCAATGATACCATTGTGTACTAGTGCCAACTTGCCGTTCTGCGACACGTGGGGATGGGCGTTGACCATCGACGGCTCACCATGGGTGGCCCAACGCGTATGGGCTATGCCAATGTGGCCCGAAGTGTCTTTCGTAGCGGCAAGAGCCTCAAGATTGCTCACCTTACCCTTCTCCTTATAAACGTTCATCTTGTCATCATCGGTGAGGAGTGCCACTCCTGCCGAATCGTAGCCACGGTACTCCAATCTGTGGAGTCCCTTAATCAAAACGGGATATGCATCCCGATATCCTATATATCCTACTATTCCACACATATTCTCTTTTATTTATTTTTGACAGTTACTGCCTCTGTCGTAAGCCATTACAGAGCTATACAGTTTTATCATCATTATAATTCTCTACCTTATATCTTATCCCTTGCCCCTGCCTTTGAACACGAAGCGTACGACGATGAAATTCACTGGGATGGAAATACCATAGACCGGAATGGGGGCAAACGGCTTTGGCACACCGACTGCAAGGAACACATTCAAGAGGGACACCTGCAACAGATAGTTGAAGAGATGGGCACCACAGAAGCCGAGTCCATTCTTCGCCGAAGTCTTCTTCTGGAAGGTGAAGCGCGCCGACATATAGTAATTGAAGATAAAGCTGATGAAATAACCTGCGGTGAACGCCACACTCGCATTGATCATGTTCATGAACGCGAAGTAAATACCGTAGTGTATCACTGTCGCCAAACCGCCGGTGACGAAGAAGCGAAGGATTTCCTTTCTTGTATTGCTGTTTATCATATATATTTATATCTGTCGGAATGAGATTGCCGATGGGCCAAAAGAAAGCACCACTCCCTGAATCTGATGATTACGGGAGAGGTGCCTGACTATAATATTGTTCTATATCGACCACCAATGCTTCTTTTTGGGCGGTTCCTCAATGCTGCCAAGAATACTCTCGCGCAGCAACTGACGGTAGCTTTTACCCGTCTTTACCATCTGGTAAATCATGCCCCATTCGGGCAGACCACCCACATTGCGGTCGTCAATGAACATGTCTGCCTTTATCTTGCGGCTGAAATGCTGGTTATTGCTCGTACCACGCTCCTCGGGAAAATCACGGTTCACGGCATAGAACTCCACTCCGCGCTGCCGGCACCATTCCACAGCGTCGTCGAGAAGTTTCCCCTCTCTCACCGACCATAGAATAAGCTGGTGACGGTCGGCAATCAATGCCTTCAAGGTTTCGGTGGCAAACGGCACCTCCTCGCCTATCTCGGGATAGCGATGCTCCACTATCGTTCCGTCGAAGTCTACTGCTATTACCATATACTTTTTAGAGTTTCAGTGAATTGTCATTGGCGTTACCGTACTTGTTGCCATAGGAGCCGTAGCTTGTGGCTGTGCCGTAGCGGCTGTAATTGCCATAACGGGAGTAAGAACCGTATGCCTTGTATCTACCGTATTTTCCTACACCATAGTAGTAGCCGTACTTTTTCTTCGACATGTCTATACCGTTAAGTACAATTGCCATATTCGGCAGTTTTTTGTCGGAGCAGAACTGGTTTATCATCGCAAAGCTTGCCTTCGGCGTGTAGTCGGCACGACACATATAGACTGTGGCGTCACATGACTTACCAATTTCAAGCGTATCGGTGACAAGACCGACAGGGGCTGTGTCTACGAGCACGTAGTCGTAATGTTCCTTCAATTCGTCGATTACCATCTTCAGCGAATGGCGGCTAACGATTTCGCCAGGGTTCGGAGGTATCGGTCCAGCCATAAGCAGGTCAAGGTTAGAATTTATTTCCGACGGCTGTATCTCATGCTCAACATCAGCCCACACAGGGTTGTCCTTTACGAGCAGACGGGTTATACCGTTATGGTGGTTGTCAATCTGGAAGAGCTCAGCGAGTCGCGGCTTACGGATATCAAGTCCAACAAGTACGACCTTCTTGCCAAGCAGTGCAAAACTTATGGCGAGGTTTGCCGCCGTAAATGTCTTTCCCTCTCCAGACGTGGATGAGGTAAACATGATGACCTTCTGTCCCTCCTTGAGCATAAACTGCAGATTGGTACGCATTGAACGGAAGATTTCTTCCATCTGGTTGTTCTGGTTCTCATGCACCACGATATCCGCACGTGTCTTCACAGCATCACTCGCTATCGCCACGTCAGCAAGTATAGGCAGCGAGGTGAGTGCTTCCACATCATCGTGTCCCTCTATGCGGTAGCGCAAGAACTGGATGATGTAGAGGATAAGCGAAGGCAGGGCGATGCCGATGATGAGTCCGATAAGGAGTACCATGCTGCTCTTAGGACTAACCTTTCCCACGAACTGTGGCAGCTCTATAAGCTTACCCTTGTCGGCTGTGGCTGCAAGGGAGATGGAGTTTTCCTCACGCTTCTGCAGAAGCATAAGGTAAAGACCCGACTTCACTTCCTGCTGACGACCTATCTGAGTAAGGATTCTCTCCTGCTCTGGTGTCCTCGACACCTCATTATTATATTGTCCGTACTGCGAAGCCACGGCATTACGCTGGATCTCCAGATTGCGCTTTGCCTGGCCAAGGGCCATATGTATACTTGAATTGAGATCGTTCAATTGTGAAGTGAGTTCCTCCACTACAGGACTGCTCTCCGATGCAGTGCGCAACAGGCGGTTACGCTCCAGGGCAATCTTGTTGTAGTCGTTTATCAGCGAGATAGAAGCCTCGTCACGCAGACCTACGTTTGAAGGGAGTACCTGGTATTTGTTGCCAGGACGGTCAGCAAACTGTATCAGACTGTTAATGAGGGAAATCTGAGTGCCTGCATCCGAAAGACGCTGCTCATAAGCAGAGAGATTCGACACACTCTCCTTTGCGTCCACCTTCAGTTCCACCAGACGATTGCTCTTCTTATAGCTCTCCAGCTGACCCTCGGTGGAACTCAACTCGGCATTGATTTTCTCAAGACGGTCGTTTACGAACTCCTCTGTACGCACGGCAATCTCATTCTTGTCCTCGTTGGCCTGGCGGTTATAGCATACAGCAAGCTGACGCAGATAGTCCAATCCACGCTGTATGTTCTCGTCGTTTATCACCATATTGATAGTAGAAGAGGTCTTGCTTGTCTGGTCAAGGGAAAGGCTTGCACAATATTTTGCAGCCATGACCATCGGCGAAACGATGTTCACCTTCAACACCCCACCTTCTTCAAGTGCAAACCTTGGATTACGGGTAATGTAGAGCGTTCCTGCCTTTGTCTTGATTGTAGCGGGAAGTGTTGTCAAGGTTTTCTCTATATCATAAGGTCCAGAGACGGAAATCTCGTCCTCGCAGACATAATAGCTTCCTTCAATTACATATTTCCCGTCCTCACGCTTTATGGTGAGGTTCATCGGAATGTTTAGCTTTTCAAGATGAGCCGGATCCATATCCACATTCACCGGCTGTGTCTTATAGAGAATGACGTTCTTGATGCGTCCTTTCTTAAGATACGTGGTATAGAGTTTCAAGTCGTTTACCACCTGTGAAGCAAGCGTACGCGTCTTAAGGATTTCCATCTCATTATCAATACCATAGGTATTACTGATGATTCCGAAATCCGCCATTCCGCTCATGAAGTCACTGCCTCGACGACTCTTGCTGCCTTCATCGTCCTTGATGAGGAGCTTTGCGGATGCTGAATACACAGGAGTCTTGTATCTCAGATAAAGATACGAAACACCCACACAAATTATAATTGAGAGGACAAACCATTTCCAATTAAGAATCAGAATGGAATATAGTTTCTGGAAGTTGAATGAAGATTGTTCGTTGTCCTCTTCTGCGGCATAAAGATTTTTCTGCTGTACGTCAGTCATTGTATGTATATTAATTATTTTTCCAATAAACTCATTAAATATTTCCCGTAATTATTCTTAAGCATCGGCTTCGCCACCTCAATAAGTCTGGCATCATCAATCCAGCCACGCTTGTAGGCAATTTCCTCAAGACACGCCACTTTGAGTCCCTGGCGCTTCTCTATAACCTCAATGAAGGTGCTTGCCTCCGACAAACTGTCATGGGTACCAGTGTCAAGCCATGCAAAACCGCGCTGCAGCGTCTGCACTTTCAGTTGACCGCGTTTAAGGTATTCCTGATTTACACTCGTAATCTCGAGTTCCCCACGTGCGCTCGGCTTTATGTTCTTGGCAATATCCACAACGTCGTTAGGATAAAAATATAGTCCAACAACAGCATAGTTGCTCTTCGGATGCTCCGGTTTCTCCTCTATACTAAGACAGTTTCCTTCTGCATCAAACTCTGCAACGCCGTAACGCTCGGGGTCATTTACGTAGTAGCCGAACACTGTTGCCTTATGGTCATTCTTCGCTGCTGCCACGCTCTCCTTCAACAGTCCCGTAAAACCAGAACCATAGAAAATATTATCGCCGAGCACGAGACACACGTCATCATCGCCGATGAATTCCTCACCGATAATGAAGGCCTGTGCAAGTCCGTCCGGCGATGGTTGCTCTGCATATTCGAAGCGCACGCCCAAATCCGATCCGTCACCAAGAAGCCTCTTGAAGCCTGGAAGGTCATAAGGGGTAGAGATTATAAGAATCTCGCGTATACCAGCAAGCATGAGTACGGATACTGGATAGTAAATCATAGGTTTGTCAAAAATCGGAATAAGCTGTTTGCTTATACCTTTTGTAATAGGATAAAGGCGAGTGCCTGAACCACCTGCAAGTACAATACCTTTCATATTTATTTGCGAATTATTATATTCAGTTAGATTAATCCTTATTCAAATACTATGCGGAAACCTCACATTATGAGTGCAAAGGTAATAATAAAATTACATAATTCGCTTTTTATTTTGAAATTTAATATAAATGGAGTACATTTGCATAACATTTTAGACAAGCGATATAAATAATTCTGATAAACAACATAAATAATCATAAAAATAAAATGGGATTTTTTAGCAAAATTTTCGGACATAAAGACAATAACGAAACAAAGACAGGCGGCATGGAAGACTACATGATTCTCATCAGAGTGTACTTCCAGGCTGCCATAGCCGAAAAGGTGGGAATAACAAATCTTGCAGCTCTGCCTGACCTCAGACTGTTCAAGTCTTCATTCCATGTACCTACGGTGAACAACAAACTTGGAATTGGAGAGAAATCAAGATGCAAGAAGATGCTCAAGGAGCTCTATGGTACGGAGGACACTTTCTTCAAGGAAATTGACCAAAGCATCAGAAAGAACTGCCAGAAGATACAGGACGTGCAGATTTATCTCATCCAGTTCCAGAACTATACTCAGAACCTGATGATGCTCGCAGGAAACCTCATGAAGTTCAAGCTCCGTCTGCCTTCAATATTCAAGAAGGCCATCTACACAATGACGGAAAAGACCATAGCAGACATCTTCACGAAGAACGACTACAGCGATGCAAGCGTCATGAAATCCATCGTTGCCGTGAGACAATACAACAAGCGTCTCGGATTCAGCCAGAAGTGGACTACAGACTTCGTTTATCAGCTCGTAATGCTGGCAAAGAAAGAAAAAGCACCTAAAAACGAAGAGTAAACAAATCTTTTAGGGTAATAAAATTTGGCAATTTAATAAATAAACATTAAATTTGTCGGCAAATTCAATTCTGATGGCTGAAAACGACAAAATATTAACTTTGTTTACCACGAGGGTAAGGCAGATGATTCTCCAATACAACGAAACGAAAAAGGAGAATGAGGAGCTCTATGCCATGGTGGATGCTCGCGACAACGAGATAAAAACACTGAGAATGCAGCTCGAACAGGCGCAGAATGACTATAGAAGTTTGAAGACGGCACGGATGGTGGAAGTGAGCGATGGAGACATAGAGGCTTCCAAGAAGAAAATTTCCGCTATGATTCGTGACGTCAATAAGTGTATCACACTGTTGAGTGGAAAATAATCAGAGTGATGGCAGGAGAAAACGAAAAATTACATATAAGATTGCACATCTACGATACGGACATGCCTGTGGTTATAGACAGGCATGAGGAATTCACGTACCGCGAGGCTGCAAAAGATATCAATGACGCCATAAACGCATACTCCGAGGTGTTCAAGGGAAAGAAGAGCGACAAGGAGATCCTATATATGGCACTCATTGACATTGCTTATAATTACGAGGTTGAGAAAGCAAGGAACGACACCCAACCCGTAAATGATATTCTCTCTAAAATTACCACTGAAATAGAGGAGGCTCTGAAGAAGTAGCACCTTGTTAACACCATCTCACATGAAGTCACTTTCATCACAAAGAGAGAATATTAACTAATAAAGTAATAAAAATGATAGAATCAGTCATCGCAATAGTAGCCATAGTAATCGGCGGACTATGCGGATATTTCATTTTCCGCTACGTTATCAACGGAAAATACAAAGCATTGATGGATACCGCAGAAAAGGATGCGGAAGTATTGAAAGAGAAGAAGATGCTCGAAGTGAAGGAGAAATTCCTGAACAAGAAAGCAGAACTGGAGAAGGAAATCCAGAGTCGCAACCAGAAGATCCAGCAAAGCGAGAACAAACTCAAGCAGAGAGAAATCAGTCTGAACCAGCGCCAGGAGGAAATGGGACGCCGCAAGCAGGACATAGACCAGCAGCAGCAGCGTATTGACAACGAGAAAAAGCTCCTGCAAATCAAGTCTGACGAACTGGACAAGATGCAGCTCCAGGAGCGCGAGAAGCTCGAGGAGCTGTCTGGCCTGAGCGCCGAAGAGGCAAAGACACGTCTTGTAGAAAGCATGAAAGACGAAGCACGCACAGCAGCGGCAAGCTACATCAATGAAATTATGGACGAGGCGAAACTGAATGCCAACTCACAGGCAAAGAAAATCGTCATACAGACCATACAGCGCGTAGCAACGGAAACGGCAATAGAAAACTCTGTAAGCGTATTCCACATCGACAATGACGAGGTGAAGGGACGCATCATCGGTAGAGAGGGCCGCAACATCCGTGCTCTCGAAGCAGCAACGGGAGTGGAAATTGTAGTAGACGATACACCGGAGGCCATTGTTATCTCCGCCTTCGACCCTATCCGCAGAGAGGTTTGCCGCCTTGCACTCCACCAGCTTGTTGCCGACGGACGTATCCACCCTGCACGCATCGAAGAAGTTGTAGCAAAGGTGAAGAAACAGCTTGACAATGAGGTTATCGAGACCGGTAAGCGCACTGCCATCGACCTCGGAATCCATGGTCTGCACCCTGAACTGGTAAGGATTGTCGGTAAGATGAAATACCGTTCTTCATATGGTCAGAACCTTCTGCAGCACGCAAGGGAAACAGCCAACCTCTGTGCTGTAATGGCTTCTGAACTTGGCCTTAATCCAAAGAAGGCCAAGCGTGCCGGATTGCTCCACGATATCGGAAAGGTGCCTGATGAGGAGAGCGAACTGCCACACGCACTCTATGGTGCAAAGATTGCAGAGAAGTACAAGGAGAAACCGGACATCTGCAACGCTATCGGCGCTCACCACGACGAAATGGAGATGAACACACTGCTCGCTCCTATCGTACAGGTCTGCGACGCCATCTCAGGTGCACGCCCTGGTGCACGCCGTGAGATTGTTGAGGCATACATCAAGCGTTTGAACGACCTTGAGGCCATCGCGATGAGCTATCCTGGAGTAACCAAAACCTACGCAATCCAGGCCGGACGCGAGCTTCGTGTCATCGTTGGCGCAGACAAGATGGACGACAAAGAGTCAGAGGCTCTGTCAAACGAGATTGCAACAAAGATCCAGAACGAGATGACTTATCCTGGTCAGGTGAAAATTACCGTCATCCGCGAGACCCGCTCTATTGCTTACGCGAAATAAAGGAACATTCCACGGTATACAAAGGGAAATCTAACAAGAGACAAGGTTATATCTCACGAAAGAGCAGGAATAGAACTTCTATCAACGAGCCGAATATCACCGAATGTTCGGCTCGTTTTGTCTTCATATAATACGAACAGTCAGTCTGTAACGGCACACATTCTATACGAGGCCATAAACCTATAGAATCATCGCCATACAGAATTTGAGCATAACAAAAAAGAATATGGAAATGGACATCAAGACATTGGCCGGCATAATAGCCAAGAACCTTTCAATCAGCCTCAGAAGCGTGGAGAACACACTGCAACTCCTCGAAGATGGCTGCACCATCCCCTTTATCAGCCGCTATCGCAAAGAACGCACGGGGAATCTTGACGAAGTACAGATTGCAGCCATCAGCGATGCAAACGACAAGCTGAAAGAAATCGGCAAACGCAAGGACACTATAATAAAGACCATCACAGACCAAGGAAAGATGACCGAAGAGTTGCTGAAGAGAATCAACAACTCATGGGACGCCAACGAACTCGAAGACATCTACATGCCTTTCAAACCCAAACGCCGCACCAAGGCACAGACAGCACGTGAGGCAGGACTTGAACCACTGTCTGTAATACTGATGATGCAGCGAGAAAGAGACCCTGAAACCGTCGCAAGACGATTTGTCAACGAAAATGTGAAGGACGTATCTGCCGCCCTCAAGGGAGCACAAGACATCATTGCCGAAACCGTGAGCGAAGACGAAAGGAACCGCCAGCAAGTACGTTCTTCCTTCCGTCGCGAAGCAATAATCACCTCAAAGGTAGTAAAGGCAAAGGCCGACACCGAAGAGGCTGCAAAATTCTCCGATTACTTTGATTTCTCTGAGCCTCTCAGACGATGCACGTCACACAGACTGCTGGCTATGCGCCGCGGAGAGAACGAAGGAATACTGAGAATCTCCATTTCCGCTAACGACGAAGAGTGCGTGGAGAGAATTAAAAGAGGCTTCGTGCATGGCTACGGCAAATGCTCATCGCTTGTTGCCGAAGCCGTGGAGGATTCATACAAACGACTCATCAAACCGGCAATAGAGACAGAGTTTGCCAACCTGAGCAAGGAGAAGGCTGATGAGGAGGCTATCGGAGTATTTACGGAGAATCTGCGCCAGCTGCTCTTGTCGGCTCCCTTGGGACAGAAACGCGTGATGGGCGTTGACCCAGGTTTCAGAACCGGTTGCAAAATCGTCTGCCTTGACGCCCAGGGCAACCTGCTACACCACGAGGCGATATTCCCCCACCCTCCCGTAAACAAACGCTCACTCGCTGCACAGCAGATAGAGCGTATGGTCGAGAAATACGACATCGAAGCAATGGCCATAGGCAACGGAACGGCAAGCAGGGAAACCGCAGAATTCATAAAGTCACTGAACTTCAAACATGAAGTGAAGCAGTTTGTGGTCAGCGAGGATGGCGCATCTGTTTATTCCGCCTCAAAGACGGCAAGAGAGGAATTCCCTGACGAAGACGTTACGGTGCGTGGGGCTGTGTCAATAGGCAGACGTCTCATGGACCCTCTCGCCGAACTGGTGAAGATTGACCCGAAGAGCATCGGCGTGGGACAATACCAGCACGATGTAGACCAGACGAAACTGAAGAAGAGCCTTGACCAGACTGTGGAAAGTTGTGTAAACTCCGTAGGCGTGAACCTCAACACCGCAAGCCAGCATCTGCTAACATACGTGAGCGGTCTCGGTCCTACACTCGCCAAGAATATCGTTGAATACCGCAAGGAGAACGGCGCTTTCACGAGTCGCGCACAACTGAAGAAGGTGGCCCGCCTCGGTCCTTCGGCTTTCGAGCAATGTGCTGGTTTCCTCCGCATCCCAGACGCCAGGAATCCGCTCGACAACAGTGCCGTCCATCCCGAAAGCTACAAGATTGTGGAGCAGATGGCAAAGGACTACGGCTGCTCCGTTGCCGACCTCATCAGCAACTCTAAGAAACTTGCAACCATAGATATCAAGCGCTACGTGACAGACTCCGTTGGAATACCTACCTTGACCGACATCATGAAGGAGCTGGAAAAACCAGGACGCGACCCACGCGAGCAAATCGAGGAATTTGAGTTTGACAAGAATGTCACTTCCGTTGATGACCTCATCGAGGGCATGGTGCTGCCAGGTATCGTGACGAACATTACCAACTTCGGCGCCTTTGTAGATGTCGGCGTGCATCAGGATGGTCTTGTGCATATCTCCCAACTTGCCGACCGCTATGTCGCTGACCCCACACAAGTGGTGAAGCTCCACCAGCATGTCAAGGTAAAGGTCATGGAGGTTGACCGCAAGCGCAACCGTATATCTCTGACAATGAAGGGAATATAAAAAGACACTCACGCGTATAATCAGTCCGACAGGAAACTGTCATCTATTTCTAACTCAAATAAAGACATAAAACAGACCTTTTGATCATGAAGAAAATCAGACTGCTAACCTTATTGCTCCTCATCCCTCTGATGGCAAACGCCCAAGGGATAAACGGGTCATGGACAGGACTTCTTGAAGCCGGTCCTGCCAAGCTGAACATAGTATTCAACATCAACGCCGACGGCACCGTCACGATGGACAGTCCCGACCAAGGCGCCATGGGGCTGCCTGCGGAAGTAAAATATCTGAAGGATGATTCACTTGCCGTGGAGATGCCAAACATCCGTGCGGAATACGCCGGGAAACTTGTGGGCGAGGAGATTCGCGGTACTTTCTCACAGATGGGACACACCTTCCCGCTCAATCTGAAACGTGGGGAAATGAAAGTGAACCGTCCGCAAATGCCGCAGCCCCCATTTGAATACACCACGCAGGAGGTGGCTTTCCATAACAAGGGCGTCAACATCAAAACAGGTCAGCCGACAGACGGCGGCGAGGCCTGGCTGGGCGGAACGCTCACCTACCCAAAGAACTTCAAGGTCGGAATGCCCATAGTGCTGATGGTAAGCGGCAGCGGACAGCAGAACCGCGACGAGGAGCTCATGGGGCACAAACCATTTCTCGTAATTGCCGACTATCTGTCACGCCACGGCATCGCCACTCTGCGCTACGACGACCGCGGAATAGACAAGTCTACGGGCGACCCGAGAACCGTCACCCTGCAGAGCAACATGCTCGACGCACAGGCCGGAATAGATTATCTCAAGGGCTTGAAGAAATTCGGCAAAATCGGTATCATCGGCCATAGCGAAGGCGGACTTATCGGCTATATGCTTGCCGCAGGGGGCAAGGCTGATTTCGTGGTATCGCTCGCCGGCCCAGTGTTGCAAGGCGACAGCGTACTGCGGATGCAGAACCGCAATATACTGACTACCGCAGGATTAGACAAGGAGAATGTGGAAAAATACGCAACGGCACTGAACAGAATATTCCAATACAAGATTTCCGGACAGAAGATGAAGTTCAGCGACAAGCCTGAAGTCCTCGTGCCGATGCTTACAACAGACATCAACCTGATGCCGGAACTCAAGAAGAACCTCGTGGAGGCAGTAAAGATGATTGACCAACCATGGCTCATCTCTTATCTGAAATACAACCCCACGGATGACATAGCAAAGATAAAATGCCCGGTAATGATTCTCAACGGCGAAAAGGACACACAGTTAAACTGCACAGCAAATCTGCAAACCGCAGAGAAACTATTCCCCAAGGCAACGAAAGCCAAGAGCATTTTCAAGTCATACCCCGGTCTTAACCATCTTTTCCAGCCTGCCGAAACCGGTTTGCCCTATGAATACGCCAAGATTGAAACGACTATTTCCGAGGAAGTGCTGTCCGACATCGCTGCATGGATAGCAAAAACGACGAAATAAGAAAAAGTTCACTGACAATAACCTCATCTTATCAGCAAGCGCCTGATAGATTTACCAATGGATGATTTGGCAGATTATCTCTCTGCCAAATCATCATATAATTTCTGGAGATAAGCCTTGCCCTTCTGCAAGACCATGCTCCCATCCCCTTTCTTATATACAGCCTTCTGCTGCTTATTGTCATAAATCACGGCCCCATCACCCGTTATCATACCGAAAGCGTCGGGCACGGTGAAGAAGGCAAACTTCGGAGTCTTCGTACTCAGCAGATTTTTGCTGAAACGGAAATCGTCATGCCTGACATGCAGTTGTCCGAGCAGCGTCGCAGCAATGTCATGCTGAGTGCCGAGAACATCAATCCTCATCGGTCCGGCAATGGCTCCTCCCGCAAGAATAAGCGGTATCTGATAGCGCGAAACGCTGAAATTATCGAGATGCTCCTTGTATCCTCCCACGTGGTCAGGCACGATGACAATAAGCGTATTGTTCCATCCCGGCAGTCTGCTATACTGTCTCAAGAGATTCCCCACCACGCTGTCCGTATAGGCAAAAGCATTCAACCGTTTGTTCTTCAAGCGCTTATACGGCACATCAAACGGCTCATGACTCGACGAAGTCTGGAACACCCTGAACCAAGGGCCGCCCTTGCTCGCCCGCAAATCAGCGAGCAGCCTTTCAGCAACAATATGGTCGGGCACCCCCCACTTGCTCAATTTGTCCTTCACCGGGAAATCAGCATCCGAGATGATGTTCTGATAACCCTGCGAAACAAGGTAAGAACGCTGATGGGCGAAATCCACATCACCACCGTAATAATACGAACTGCTGTAGCCGCGTGACTTGGTCAACGAACGGACGATTGACGGAAGACTTGCACTCTTGTCCGTATTCTTCATTATGCTCGTTGTCGGCTGCGCGGGATAACCGCTCAACACGCTGACGATACCACGATCCGTGCGGAAGCTGTTAGCATAGAAATTGGTGAACAGGATGCTCCGGCTGGCTATGGAATCAAGCTCCGGCACAACATCCTTCTGCGTTCCTCCCAAAGTGGAGAACAGGTCGCTCGCAAAACTCTCCATAATAATGAAGAGAATATCCGGTTTTCCTTCCCTCACCACCTCCTCCTTCAAAAGCGGAGCGGTGTCATCATCAGCAACAGAATGCATGCCGGCAAACAACTTGTCCGCCTCCTTTGCGTCCATAAACCTATACTGGTTTGCAAAGTCATCCTGGTTGGCAAACGACTCCATCAGACTGAACAGCGGATTCACGGCAGCATGATTGAGATAAATGTTCTGACTGTAATACACTTTGCCGGAATTTGCCGTAGACACAGTCACGCCACCTCTTATCGCCACAAACAGCAATCCGCAGCACAAGACAAGCGCCAGACTTGTATAACACCTATGGGCAACCACCCCGGTGAAATTCTTGTCTGATTCCTTAATCCTGAGATATTTCCATGAAAGGAAAGTGAGAACACCCATCAACACAATGCCGAAGAACGGCATCCACCAGCTTGTACTCGCAAAAGCATCTGCCGGAGACGAGAAGAAATAGAATAACGGTGTGGTGTCGAGAGGAAAATTCCAGTATGGATAAAGTGCGGCATTAAGGATAAACGAAGCCGGAATAAGAAAAGCGGGAATCCACATATAGGCATTCAGCAGCTTTCTGAGAATGTCCTTCCTCACCCAAACCGAGCACAGGAGCAACAGGCACGGAATGGCACAAAGATAACCCGCCATAGTGCTGTCGAGCGTGAGCCCATGCCATATCACGGCCGGCATCTCACTCCAGGCATTGCCTACGGGTTCGATCGCATCACCTTTGGTAGCCAGCAGAAACAAGGGTTTCTGGATAATGAACAAAGACAGAATCTTGATAAAGATTACTGCAAGTCTCTCTAACTGTTTCATCTCAAAAAAAATAGGACCTATACATCGGGGAATAAAAAAAGAGCATTGCCATTAACAATGCTCCTTTATTGTTTTATGATTGCTCATCGATTTACTTTACCTTGGCAACGATAGCCTTGAAAGCCTCTGGGTTGTTAACGGCGAGGTCAGCGAGAACCTTACGGTTAATCTCGATACCAGCCTTGTGGAGAGCACCCATCAATGTAGAATAGCTCATATTCTCGAGGCGAGCGGCAGCGTTGATACGCTGAATCCACAATGCGCGGAAAGTGCGCTTCTTGTTACGACGGTCACGATATGCGTATGTCAAACCCTTCTCCCAAGTGTTCTTGGCTACGGTCCAGACATTCTTACGCGCTCCATAGTAACCACGTGTAAGCTTTAAAATTCTTTTTCTTTTTGCTCTTGAAGCAACATGATTTACTGATCTTGGCATAGTTTCTTCTTACTTTAAATGTTAGACAATAGGGATTAACGGAGACACAGCAAATCGCGAACCTGCTTCATGTTGCTACCGTCAACAATTGCAGTGTGAACCAAATTACGCTTCTGCTTCTTTGTTTTCTTAGTCAGGATGTGACTGTGGTAAGCGTGATGTCTCTTAATCTTACCTGTACCAGTGAAACGAAATCTCTTCTTTGCACCGGAGTTTGTCTTTACTTTTGGCATTTTTTTAATGTTTTAATTAGTTATTTATTATAGCGGTGGCAACGTATATACCAAGACGTTACGCACCTTGTTGTCATGTTATATTTTGAATCTTCAAGAGATTAGTCCTCTTTCAGCTTCTTCAGAGCATCCGCACCGTTCTTTGCATTGGCAAACAACCCGCCGTTTGCAGGCATCTCTGCTGACGTATCCTCAGCCTCGGCTTCCTTGCTGCTCACCTTGGCTTCTGCCTCGCGACGCTCGCGGTCCATCTTCTGCTGGCTCTTCTTTGCCACGCCTGCCTTCTTAGGAGAGAGATAGAGGAACATCTTCTTGCCTTCCAATGCCGGCATCTGCTCCACCTTGCCATACTCCTCAAGGTCGTTTGCAAAACGGAGGAGGAGAACTTCGCCCTGCTCTTTGAACAGGATTGAACGACCACGGAAGAAAACGAAAGCACGAACCTTGTTGCCTTCCTCCAGGAATTCCTTGGCATGCTTCAACTTGAAGTTGTAGTCATGGTCATCGGTCTGAGGTCCGAAACGGATTTCCTTCACCTCCTGCTTAACCTGCTTTGCCTTCAGCTCCTTAGCACGCTTCTTCTGCTGATACAGGAACTTACTATAGTCGATGATACGACAAACCGGCGGCTGGGCATTTGGTGATATTTCCACCAAGTCTACGCCCTTGTCCCTTGCTATATCAAGAGCCTGACGGGTAGGCATTACGGTTGAACCATCATCTCCAACTACTCGCACTTCCCTAACGCGAATCTGCTCGTTCACGCGGTACTGATTTTTCATTTTGTCATTCTTCATTCGGCTATTTTACGTTAAGCGGCTGCAAAGTTACGTTTTTTTACTGTAACTAACAAATTTAACCCGCATTTTTTTACCACAAATTCCAATTAATCAATACATCAAGATATAAAGGAACTGCGGGAAAATCAAAACCAAGCTCTTTTAATACAAGTGTCTTTTTATTTACATCTCGTCTCTACACATTCTTGACTGGAAGCGTCCTGCTTGTCGGAGATTCTAAACGGACATGATTATGACCAGTGAAGCGACAATATACCTGGAGTATAGCTATGATATACTGCCAGTATACCCATGCTGCACTATCGGTGCAAGGTTGCTGCACTATCGGTGCAAGGCTGCTGCACTGACGGTGCTGGGCTGCTTTATAGTAACAATCCGGCAAAAAACAACTTACTTAATAAAAAAAACGACTTACTTAATATAAATAAGGCTGTTACTTTCTGCCTGTGTAATTAACGGAAAAGAAAAATCCCTGCCACCAACTGAATGATGACAGGGAAAATATTATAAGGTTATTAAAGTAATCGCTTTATTACTTCGTGTTGTCGTTGAAAGTAGCAACGCGGTTGAACTCAACCTGCTCGAAGAGCTTGTCTGTTGCACCCATACCTGTAGCGGTCAGACGGTCAGCAGAAATCTTGTGCTTCTTAACGAGGATGTTCTTAACGGCCTCAGCACGAGCCTCAGAAAGCTTCTGGTTCAGTTCCTTTGAACCCTCTGGAGAAGCGTAGCCCTTGATTTCAACCTTAGCATTCTTGTGGTTCTTCATATACTGAGCGATAAGCTCGATGTTAGCCATCTGAGAGTTGTCAACTAAAGACTTGCCCTGACGGAAGATTACTGTAGGCTGCAGGTTTGTAGCGGTCTCTGGCTTAACATACTTAGGCTTCTTGTTGCACTCGTCGAGAGCGTTCTGCAGGTCAGCGATACGCTTGTTTTTGGCAGCAATCTCAGAATCCTTACCGTTCAGGTCGTTGCGCAGGTCATTGATCTTGGCATTCAGAACATCAATCTCAGACTGGTCGCGGAGCTGTGCGATAGTGAAGTTGTGTGTGCCGTTAGAGTTCTTGAACTTGTAAACAACACCTGCGTTGAGCTGGAAGTCAGCGTAGTTGGCATCGTAGCGAACACCCTTCTGGGCACCCTCGAGGTTCCAAACTACTGAAGGCTCTACGTATACCTGCCAAGCCTTAGACTTGCCAAGGTTAAAAGCGAAGTCAAGACCAGCCTTTGATGTCAGGAAATCAACCTTGTCGCAAGAGTTCCAACGGTTAGCATAGTAGCGGGTACCATCCTCACCACCGAACACGTGGCCCCAACCAAGACCATAGACACCGCTGACCTCGAAGAGGCGTGGTTCACCCTTGTAGCCACCGAACCAATTGCTGAAATTGATTGTAGCAATCAAAGAAGTGTTCATTGATGTCACCAAAGTATTTGTCATGTTTCCGAACAGGTTGTTGCCTGTGCGACCAGGGTGATGGAGGTCAGCAAAATAAACATTGCTCTCAGCTGCAAGACCGAAAACAGGAGTGAAGTAGCGACCGATACGGAGACCAGCGTTAGGGGTGATGTCCTTTGCCCAAGAACCACCACAGCCGAGCTGTGAAGGATGGATGCCTGTAGCAACGCCACCGTTAACACCGATGTACCAATTGTCAAAAGTCTTACTCTCAGTAACTGTCTGAGCAGTTGCAGAAGCTGCAATTACAGCAGCAGCGCACAAAGTAAAAATTTTCTTCATTTCTTTAATGTTTTAATTTATTTAAATTGACTTGTTCTTAATACGGCTATCGAGAATACGAATGCAAAGTAATGAAAAATCTTCGTAATGTCCAAATTTTTATTGATAAATATTGCACAAGTATAGAAGAAACGTGCTGTTTTGGTCACGAAAATGGCTGAATACATATTTATTAATAGATGCAGAGGGAGATTTCGGACATTTTATCTTGTTTTAGAATTGTTTTTGCTACTTTTGCAGCAATGAAAAGAATAATACTCATAACCGGCGGCCAGCGCTCTGGAAAAAGCGTGTTTGCGGAGAAGATGGCATTAAACCTCTCCGAAGCACCTGTGTATATCGCCACGGCACACATCTGGGACGATGAATTCCAGCAAAGGGTGGACAAGCACAAGGAGCGCAGGGGAAGCCAATGGACAAACATAGAGGAGGAAAAATTCCTCGGGAACATATATATATATAATAAGGTGGCGGTGATTGACTGTCTTACACTTTGGTGTACGAATTTCTATTTTGATGCTAGCACTGGCAATTCCGCACCCGACATCAATGCAACATTGAAGGAAATTGAGGCGGAATTCGACAGATTCACCGCACAGGATGCCACATTCATCTTCGTAACGAACGAGATTGGCAGCGGCGGAGTGAGCGACAACGCTGTGCAGAGGCGCTTCACGGACCTGCTGGGATGGTTCAACCAGTACGTGGCGGCAAAGGCCGATGACGTATATCTGACCGTAAGCGGCATACCCGTGAAAATCAAGTAGATGCACATAAAGCATATAATGAAAGACAGAAACAGAATCATAAACCGTGGCATTCTGCCACATTATATAATAATGAAACACTTCAACATCAAAAGGCCCGACCAAGGAATAAGGGCCGGAATAAAAGACAAGATAGACAATCTGAACAAGCCGAAGGGTTCGTTGGGCACACTGGAGGACCTTGCCCTCAGGATTTCGCTGATACAGCAGACCCCATCCCCCACTCTTTCGCATCCATGCCACCTGCTTCTCGGAGCAGACCACGGCATCGAACGGGAGGGTGTTAGTCTGTCACCAAGGGACGTGACGTGGCAACAAATGATAAACTTCACGCGAGGCGGAGGCGGAGTGAACATGTTCTGCCGACAGCATGGATTCAAACTGAAAATCGTGGACATGGGCGTAGACCATGACCTGACGGACTTCAAAGAGATAAGAAATATGAAGATTGCATGGGGTACAGAGGATTTCCTGTACCGTGCGGCAATGACGGAAGGACAGATGGACAAGGCTCTTGACTGCGGAGCGGCACTCGTGGATGAATGTATAAGCGAGGGATGCAACATCATCTGCATCGGAGAGATGGGTATCGCAAACACCTCCCCTTCGAGCATCTGGCTGCATCTGCTGGGCGGCGTGCCGCTGGAGGAATGTGTGGGCGCCGGATCAGGCGTGGCTGGCAGTCAGCTGAGCCACAAGCATGAGGTATTGAAACGGTCAGTAGAAAGATTCAAGGAGACATACTCGGCAGACGACACATATAACGTGGTGCGCTATTTCGGTGGTTTTGAGATGGTTGGAGCTATCGGTGCAATGCTTCATGCAGCGGAAAGGAAAGTGGTAGTAATGGTCGACGGATTCATCATGAGCGCCTGTATGCTGGCGGCAAGCAGGATGTATCCCGAGGTCCTCGACTATGCGATATTCGGCCACTGCGGCGACGAACACGCACATGCCAGGATGCTGCAGCTGATGGATGCCAAGCCACTGCTCAATCTCGGACTAAGACTCGGCGAGGGCACAGGGGCATTGTGTGCATACCCTATCATTGAGAGCAGCGTGAGGATGATTAACGAAATGAACAACTTTGAAAATGCAAATATCACTAAATACTTCTAAATGGTGGCAGAACATCTGGGCTGCGCTGATTTTTTTCACGCGCCTGCCGTTCTGGAGGATTTATCAGCCGCCAAAGGATTCATACAAGGCAGTGGTGGAATACTGGCCCATAGTGGGTTGGCTGACCGGAGGACTTATGGCGGCGACGCTGTATTTCGGTTCCATGGTGATGCCATACAACATGGCGATAATCTGCGCAATACTCATCAGAGTATTGGTTACCGGTGCTTTGCATGAGGACGGACTGACCGACTTCATCGACGGATTCGGCGGAGGCGGCACTGACCGCCAGAGGATTCTCGACATAATGAAGGATTCGAGAATCGGAACCTATGGTGTCCTGGGCATTATCTTCTATGAACTGCTTCTGTTCTTCGCCATTTCTTCCCTTCCGCCGAAGCTTGCTGCTATAACGATATTCGCCGCCGACCCCTACGCCAAGATGATTGCCGGACAGATCATACAGATGATGCCGTATGCAAGGACGGAAGAGCAGTCGAAGGCAAAAAACATATACAGGAGGATGAACATACATGCTGGTATAAGTCTTGCAGTACAGGGACTACTGCCGCTGGGTTTGTTCTTCTATGTGACAAGGGGGATTGTGGAATGGAATATGGTGGTTTTCATACCTTGCGTCGTGATGTATTTCCTGTATCTCTTGATATGGAAAAGGTTGCACGGGTATACCGGCGACTGCTGTGGGGCTTTGTTCCTGCTGATTGAGCTGTCGGTTTATCTCACGGTAGCAATCCTATGGTCAAACATCATGAAGGCAGCAGCATTGGGCGGAATAGATCCTAACACATTGCTATTATAACCAAATTCAGATTTACTCACATATAATATAAAAGGTATCGGACATTATATGAAGGTTACTCTTATAAGACATACAAGCGTAGACGTACCGAAGGGCGTATGCTACGGACAGACAGACGTGCCGGTGGCTGCCTCATTCCCCGAAGAGGCGGAAATGACAAAGAGCAGACTTGAGGGAAAAGTTTTCGACAAGGTGTTCTGTTCACCGCTCACAAGGGCACGGTTGCTTGCCGAATACTGCGGACACAACGACTACACGACGGACGAGAGACTGCTCGAGATGAACATGGGCGACTGGGAAATGAAACGATACGACGACATCAAGGATGACAATCTGCAGAAATGGTATGACGACTACATGCATGTGGCAACGACCAACGGCGAAAGTTTTCCGATGATATACAAACGGGTGGCCGACTTTCTCGACGAACTGAAGACAAAGGATTACAAGCATGTAGCCGTCTTCGCCCATTGCGGGATACTGCTTTGTGCCGGCATATACGGAGGATTGTTCTCTGAGGAAGGATGCTTCGAGCACACCGTGGATTATGGCGGGATTGAAGAGATTGAGATTTAATGCAAAGCGCTTGTGGGTTTAACGTTTGCTTCGGTCAGAAGAACAACAGGATATATGGGGGAATTGCAAACAGGGTTAAGCATAATGCAATTATGGCTTCATATTTTGAAGAAATAATCGGAATATCATATCGGTAGAGCAAAATAATCTGTCGACACGTTGGCAATCTGACATATTTTTATTAAATTCGCACCATAAATAACAGTGAAACATTAAACCCGATTGACGTATGATAGACTATTTTGCAGAAAATCTTTGGCAGATGTGGGCGCTGGTATCCATTGTCTGCCTCATTCTTGAACTCACCAATGGTGACTTCTTCATTATATGCTTCGCCATCGGAGCGGCTTGTTCCGCAATTTTATCGGCATTGGGTCTTTCGTTTTATGCCGGACTGGCGGTATTTGCCGTCACGTCGGTATTGAGCCTATTCTTCGTGCGCCCTGCCATGCTGAAGCATCTGCACAGGAACGAAGACAGCCGAGTGAGCAATGCCGATGCCATCATCGGCCGCATCGGCAGGGTCAGTGAAACTATAGAGAAAAACGGCTACGGCAGAGTTGCCATCGACGGCGACGACTGGAAAGCCCTTTCACAAGATGGTGAGGCTATAGAAAAAGATACCAACGTAAAAGTAATCAGCAGAGACAGCATTATCATAACGGTAGCGAGAAATTAAAAAACAATCAGGAATCAGGAAAGAGGAATTAGAAATTAGGATAACTATCAGGATTTGTCTGATTCATCCGAGAAGTCCGATTAGTCCAAATTGTCCAATAAATCCGAACCGTCCCGATTCCTATAATCCCCCAATAATAACCAATTAAATAATAATATGATGAGCATTGGATTATATGTACTGGCAGCAATTGTATTGTGCGCCCTTATTTTAGTAAAGAAGAGTCTGGTTATCATACCGCAGTCTGAAACAAAGATTATCGAGCGTCTCGGTAAATATTATGCAACCCTGAAACCAGGTATAAACATAATCATCCCGTTTATCGATCGCGCAAAGCCCATAATCACCATGTCAAGAGGAAGATACATGTATTCTACCTCCATTGACCTGCGCGAACAGGTATACGACTTCGACAAGCAGAATGTTATTACAAAGGATAATGTGCAGACACAGATCAACGCCCTGCTCTATTTCCAGATTGTAGACCCGTTCAAGGCCGTATACGAAATCAGCAACCTGCCAAACGCTATCGAAAAGCTCACGCAGACCACTCTGCGTAACATCATCGGCGAGCTTGAGCTTGACCAGACGCTTACATCACGCGACACTATCAACACCAAGCTGCGCGCTGTTCTCGACGACGCCACAAATAAATGGGGCATCAAGGTGAACCGCGTGGAGCTGCAGGATATCACACCGCCGGAGAGCGTTCTTCAGGCGATGGAGAAACAGATGCAGGCCGAAAGAAACAAGCGTGCCACGATTCTTACCAGCGAAGGACAGAAAGCTGCCGCCATCTTGAAATCAGAGGGTGAGAAGACAGCAATAGTAAACAGGGCCGAGGCCGACAAACAGATGGCAATCCTCAATGCAGAAGGTGAGGCACAGGCAAAGATACGCAAGGCTGAAGCTGAAGCTATAGCCATCGAGAAGATTACACAAGCCGTGGGCAAGAGCACCAATCCTGCCAACTATCTGCTCGCACAGAAATACATCCAGATGCTTGAAGAGGTTGCCACTGGCGACAAGACCAAGACTGTTTATCTGCCATACGAGGCCACAAACCTCATGGGCAGCATAGGAGGAATCAAAGATCTCTTCAAATCTGAATAAGGATTTTATTCTATAAAACCCCGGTATAGTATTGGATTTCATTCATCATTATTAATGCATAATCAATAAATTAGGGAAAACAAAGTAAAATGAATATTTGTATAATCGTAGGGGCGAGACCTAACTTCATGAAGGTCGCCCCTCTGATTCATGCCATAGACAAGACTAATGCCGATGGCGAAAACATCAAAAGCCAGCTGGTTTATGCCGGCATCGAAAACGACGCTACGCTCGAACCCTCTCTCTTCTCCGACATGGAGATAAGAAAGCCAGACGTATACCTTGGCGTTGACTGCACAAACCTCAACGAACTGACGGGCAGGGTTATGTCGGAATTTGACACATACCTCACCAAGAACCCGACCGATGTGGTAATCGTTGTGGATGACTTGGCATCAACCATGGCGGCCGCTATAGTAACGAAGAAGCACGGCATTGCGCTGGCTCACCTAGTGGCCGGAACACGATCCTTCGACATAAAGATGCCGAAGGAAATCAATCGTCTGGTTATCGACGGACTGTCCGATTATCTCTTCACCGCCGGAATAAGCAGCAACAGCATCGTGAGCCGCGAAGGCGCAGAACTGTCGCAGGTATATGAAGTGGGCAACATACTGATGGACACGTTACGCTTCAACCATAACCGTTTCTACCGTCCTGCCATAATGGATGAACTGAAGCTTACCGAAGGTAAATACATTGTATTCACACTCAACCGCAAGGCGCTGATTGCTGATGCAGAGAATCTCAAGAAGATGATTACGGCAATGACCGACAAGGCTGGAGAAATACAGATTGTTGCCCCATTGCGCAATAACGCAAGAAAAGCGGTGGAAGGAATCGTCGCTGATATGTCCAACTTCCACGTCATCGGCTCCCTGCCCTATCTCGAGTTCGGCTATCTCACGGCACACGCCATGGGTATTGTGACCGACTCCGGCAATGTCGCCGAGGAAGCCACCTTCAACAACGTACCATGCATCACGCTCAACAGCTATACTGAACACATAGAGACAGTCAAGAAAGGCTCCAATGTGCTTGTAGGCGAAGATGCCGACCGTCTTGCAGCAACCATACAGGATATGGTGAACGACAGTTGGAAGAAATCCTCCCTACCCGACCGTTGGGACGGGCGCACTGCAGAACGCATCGTACATATACTTTTAGAAAAGCATAAATAGATTAAGTATCCATTCATGAATGAATATATCAAGCAGGCATACATAAATTAAATAGCCATATATGCATAAATAAATCAGATACGCATCCAAGTTTATACGTTGGACACCTGATGACTTCTGCAAAAAATAATATCCGCAATGTCAATACATACAGACATTGCGGATATTTGTTTATATGATATTCTTAATCAGTAATCCATTAGCTTACCTTATTCAGCTTCTTGATAATAGAGAAGATGAAGAGAGCCGAAACCAAACAGATACCAGCAAGAACACCCCAGATGGTCACAAGGTTGAAATTCTGACCCCACATTATACCTGGAACCATTACCAACTGGTTACCGATAGCTGTAGCACCGAACCAGAGACCCATCATCAATCCAGAATACTTTGGAGGAGCAACCTTCGATACAAACGAGATACCGATAGGAGAAAGCAACAGCTCGGCAAATGTAAGGATGAGATAAGTAGAGATAAGCAGGTTAGCGCTTACGCGTGGACCCTCAGTTGCAGGATCGCCCTGTGCCAAAGGAAGTTCAAGACCCATAGAACCCACGGCCATCCAAACGAAGCCAAGAGCGGCAACAAGCATACCGAGACCTATCTTCTCCGGCGATGTCGGCTCCTTGCCAATCTTGTTGAGCCATGAGAACAAAGCAACGCTTACAGGAGTCAAAGCTACAACGTAGCATGGGTTGAACTGCTGGAAGATAGGAGCCTCTACATTAACGGCACCTTCAAGATTGCTATACTTGTAGAACAAGAATGCGATTGCCGCAACAATAACGGCAAGCGAAATACCCTTACCCTTACCGGTTTTGCTTGATGCCAGACTGAAGCAACCGTATATCACGAAGATACAAGCAACAAGGTTGGTAACATCGAATGCCATTGACTGCAGACCCTCGGAAGTTTTGTATGTATAGTCGCGTGCAAACAGAGTCAGGGTGTTACCATTCTGATGGAATGCCATCCAGAAGAAGATAACCACAGCGAATACAAGACACAGACAAACGATACGCTCCTTTGTCTCTGCCGGAGAGAGTTCCTTGACATCAGCCTTGCCGGCATCAGCAGCATCCTTCTTCGTCTCATTTGCAAGGACATGCTTATAAGTAGAGCTGAAGATATAGTAAATGGCAATACTTACAATGAGCGAAGCACATGCCACAGCAAAGGCAAAGTGATAAGCATCTTCTGCAGACACGTCCAGACTTGACTTTGCCCATTCCATGATCTTGATGGCAGCAGTAGGAGCGAACATCGCACCAATATTGATTGCCATGTAGAAGAGGGAGAAACCAGAGTCACGGTTGTTGGCAAACCTTGGTTCGTCATAAAGACGACCTACCATAACCTGAAGGTTACCCTTGAACAGACCGGTTCCCAAAGCGATAAGGATGAGTGACAACCCCATAGCGGCAATGGCAACGGTGTCCTTTCCAAGAGGAAGCGAGAGGACGAGATAACCGATGAACATAATGAAGATACCTGTGGTAACCATACGTCCGAAGCCAAACTTGTCGGCAGCGATACCTCCGATGATAGGAAGGAAATAAACCATCATCAGGAATGTTGAGTAAATAACACTTGCCAATCCGGTTTCAAAACCGAAATTAGCCTGCAAATAGAGTAAGAACACTGCAAGCATGGTGTAATAGCCGAAACGCTCACCAGTGTTTGCCAAGGCTAACGCCCACAGACCTTTTGGTTGATTTTCAAACATAAGTTTTTCGTTTTTTATTGTTAATAATAATATTTGGTTTAGGGTTAATAGATTCATTGGATTGACAGGACTGACAAAATCGACATTACCGACAGTAAAACTGTCCTGCGTCTTCATGCAAAAACCTGCCTTTGACTATCAGTGCATCAAATCGAAGAGATACGTTAACTTAACAACGATGTTCCCTATATTCGATTTACTGAAATAGTCTTTCTTTGTATCTCCATAGATATTGCCGAGTCCGTAATAGTATCGACCCTCTATCTGGAAATGCCCCGCCTTCGGATGGGAATATTCAAGTCCGAGTCCCGCTGCGATACCATAGTCGAACTTGTTCTCCACCGCCATCGTCTCCTGCGCAACAGTCTGGTTGGACCTGTCGGAAAGATTGGCATTGTTCAAATCATAATTCGCCTCTGTCGACTCGCTCAGATAAAAGCCCACCTGAGGTCCTGCCTGAAAGAAAAACTGCATGCCTTTTTGCTCACGTCCCCAAGCCAGATGAGCGAACACAGGCACCTGGATATAGTTCAGCGTTCTGCTATACTTCTCTGCGACACCAGTCTGCTGGTTTATAACGGGCTTGTCGCTCAGATTGAGGATATCCTCTTTCCATCCCACCTTGGCATAGTTCACCTCTGCCTGCACGGAACATATCGTATTGAAATACTTCTCGCAGACGTATCTGAAAGAAACGCCTGCGGTCATTCCGCCATACATCTTCTGGTTTACCTTCGGGGTGAACCCCACGTTGCTCAATATATAACCGCCGTTCACTCCGATGCTCAGGTCATTGCGATGCTTGCCAATCTGTGCTTGGGCTGCATTGGCAACCATCACGAGCAGCAGAACGAAAACGAACTTTATCCTATTCATAATAAATCCCTGTATAACCATTGCCTACCTTAATAATTAATCATTGAGATAGACCTGTTGGTGTTGTAGTGCACGAAGCTGACGCTCACATTCTGCAAGCCGCCATTCATTCCCCCAACGCGCTTGAAGTGCATAGGAGTCTGTAGCGCCCCCTTGTCTGCTTCATCTCCCACAAATTTATTTCCCTTAGCTTTTATTCCCTTTATGAAATACAAAGCATGGTCGTAGCCTGTGATGGCAAAACGAGGCATATAGTCCATCAGACTCTGGTCGAACTTCTTCAGATAATCAGCCGTGAAAGCCTTCGTCGCCGACGAGAGCGGATTATAATAGAAATGTGTAGGCACGTACGTATCATACTTGCAGAACTTATCCATATCATATTTGGCATACATAAGCCATTCCGTATAGCCGAAGAGCGAAATCTTCAACGACGGGACAGCAGCATTCAACTGGTCGAGCTTGGCGATAACGGCGTTGAGCTCCGGCGAACGCGCCGTATTGAGAACAACGATATTCGGCTGCGTCATACTGAAAGCCTTCATGAAACTCTCTGCACTGTTCGTCACGTTTGTAATGCTATACGTACGCCCTTTCTTTGAAAGCGCCTCACGCAGAGTGAACGTAAACACGCCCTTGTCGCTCTGGCGGTCATTGCAGTCAACCACCACCACATGCTGTGTGGTGAACCGACCGATGAACTGACGCACAACCTCGCTATAGAATAATTCCGGACTCTGGTATACCTGGAAGATATTTGGGTTTGACGCCACATCGTTACCCGTTATAGAAAAAGGTATTACGAGCTTGATTCCGTTTTTCTTTGCGAATCCCGACAAAGCAGGCACTTGCTTTGAATAAAGCGGACCGAAAATCACGTTGCACCTGTTCGCCCCGTTCTGCGCCAGGACAGTATTCACGTCAGCATCAATAGGCACATTCCAAGCGTTCACCTCAATGTTCATGCCCTCTTTCTTCAGCTTTTCGCATCCCATAAGCAAACCACGATAATACTCCAGCATCCTTCTGCCATCGCCGTCAACATTATGCAGCGGTAGCATCACGCCGACGCGTATGGCATCAGCCGGAGTCTTTGCGGATGCGGAAGTTCCGGCAGATACAGAAGTCTTCACAGCCGCAACGCCCTTCACATCTGTTGGTTTGACTCCCTTTGGATAAGGAATGAAGATATAGTCGCCTTTTTTCAGCTCGTAACCCACGGAGTTCATGTCCGGATTGGCCTTTACGAGCTCTTCGATTGTAATTTCATATTTCTTCGCGATACCGAAAACGGTCTCGCCTTTCTTCACCTTGTGCATCTCACGATAGTTCTGTGTCTGGGCTGCCACACCCAAACAGACAGACAAGATTGCGAGAAGTAATGAATACTTAAGAATACGCATCATAGTTGGACTTTATATAAATTTGCGTACAAAGTTACTCTATTATTTGAATAAAACAAAGAATTGTCATTTTAAAAATTCAAATAGTGCCGCATATCGGGACTTGAGCGTGGAAAATCCAATCCAAGTTTCCGTTTTAGCCAAGTGAAATACACCATTCTGAATATAATAAGGTAGAGTACTTATTCAGAACAGCCAACGGATAACGCGAGTGAAGCAATAGTTTAGCAAGCTTAAAGCAATGGTTTACCGGACTTAAAGCAATGACTTACCGCGAGTATTTCAATGCTGCACTTTCGGCAATAGGATGCTTTGCGTTTCTAATACTGTCTATATTATTATCGTTTTCTGCCATTTGCAAGAGGAACGAAGTGACTATCCAAGGCGTTAAAGGCGTAACCGTTGAGAGCCTGCTATCATAAGGCTACACCTTTAGCGATAAAAAGCCAAAGGCTTGCAAACGGAGAAAGTGTATATCTTCGTTTTTGTCTAAATCAGAAAGTTATGTACACATGAGATCTAAGACGGCTAAAAACGTCCCGAACACAGACTTCCGACAGGATAATTTGCAAGCAAATAACTCTATTTTATGACACATTCAAACTTTTTCAGACAATAGAAGCTACAAAAGTTAAAATTAATTTCAGTATTTCAAAATATCCTAAGATTCCTTATCTTTCACGTTTTCAACGCATTATAACTCTTTAGTGACAAAAAAACAATAATAACAAAAATAAAAATCATCACATTTAGGTATTGCACATATAATTTAATTGTCTTATATTTGCACCAAAATAATAACACTTTATATATCAAAAACCAATAAAAGCAACAAATCGTCAATCTACAGCATCCACAGAAAAGACATTTGTCGGATGATGGAGGAACGATATAAGTACGTACGTTATGCAACGATATTAACACACATCGACATGAAAAAAATTTTTACTTCAACAGTGCTTTTACTATGCACGACAATTGCTTTTGCTATTCCAGCAAAAAGAAACTGGAAGGTGATTACACAGAGTGACGGCACATCTATAAAGGTATGTATGACGGGCGACGAACGCCTTCACTACTACATCACCGAGGACAACGTGCCGCTCTATAAAGCTGCAGACAACAGATATTGCTATCTGAAGGTGGAAAACGGGAAACTGCTTAATTCAGATATTCTGGCTCACGAGGCACACATGAGGACGAACAAGGAGATGTCTGCGATGGCAAACATTGCAGACATCACCCCCATTGCTTCCCAGCTGACTACAAAATGGAAGAACAACAAAAGCCAGTCCACGGCCACAAGGAAACTCACACGCAACACTAACCGTCTGCCAGGCAAAGATGACAAGAGCGTGTTCAAGGGCAGCAAGAAGGCTCTCGTCATCCTTGCATGCTTCAAGGACAAGTTCTTCTCGAAGAAAGACAACGAAATCGTTGCTTTCTACAACAACGTGCTCAACAAGGAGGGCTTCAACGAATACGGTGCCGCAGGCAGCGTACACGACTACTTCAAGGACATGAGCCGCGGCGAGTTTGACCTTACCTTCGACATCATCGGTCCGGTAAAGGTGAGCCAGTCTGCCACCTACTATGGCGGTCCGTCCGCCCTCTTCGGCGGCACCGACCACATCGGCGAATTCATCACCGAGGCGATAAAGAAGGCCGACGAAAGCAATGAGATAGACTGGAAGAAGTATGACTGGGACGGCGACGGCGAGGTGGAACAGGTATTCGTGCTCTACGCCGGCTACGGACAAGCCACGGGCGGTCCTACCGGAACCATCTGGCCAAACGCATGGACCCTGGACGAGGCTCTGCAGAACAACGACGGCAACGGAGGCTTCTCCCTCGACGGAGTATACATCAACCAGTATGCCTGCAGCAACGAACTCTATCTTGACTCCGGCACCATGCCTATGGGACTGGGTGTCTTCTGCCATGAGTTCTCCCATTGCATGGGACTCCCAGACATGTATGACACCAGCTACGGCAGAACGCCGACCATGGGCGACTGGGACCTCCTTGCAAGCGGAAGCTACAATGGTCCGCAGGGTATCGGATGGTGCCCGGCCGGATGGACGAGCTATGAGCGCGCCTATGCCGGATGGCTCGACCTGACTGAACTGAAAGAGGGCGACAGGATTACAGGCATGAAGGATCTGATGGACAACGATGGAAAGGCTTACGTCATCTACAACGACAACCACAAAGACGAATTTTATCTCCTTGAGAACCACAAGAACAGGAGCTGGGATGCCTATACACCTGAAGACGGTCTGCTCATCATCCACGTGGACTACGACAAGGCCCTCTTCGACAACAACATCGTGAACACCAAGGGCGAGTTCACCCCCGCACAGGGCTACGACGGATATTATACCAACGACCACCCGCGCATGGCTCCGTTCAGTAGAATCAGAAGCATACAGAACGAGACTTACTTCTACACCTACCCGATGGAGGCTCCGAGAGGAGTCATCGACAGCCTGACCAATACGAGCAAACCTGCCGCCGAACTATACAACGAGCTTGCCGACGGCACGAAACTCATGGGAAAGCCGATCTACAACATAGAGAAAGACGAGAACGGCGACATCTCCTTCACCTTCATGACCAAAGACAAGGGGACGGAGACAGCTATAAAGGAAATTGCCATCAACGAGACTGAAGGCACCGATGGTCTCGTCTATGACCTGACAGGAAAGAAAGCCGGACACATCAATGACATAAAGTATGGAAAGCTGAAAGCCGGAATATACATCACCGGCGGCAACGGCAGGAAGATTCTCGTGAAATAGGAAAGAGGGTCTTGACGGAAACGCCATAAGCTCCATATAATATAAAAGGAACACACATATAAAAACAGGATATATAATATAACTAAAAAAGAACGATTATGAAGAAGATCTACACAACATTATTCATGCTTGCAGCAGCGCTCAGCGCTTCAGCACAGATTACGCTATCAAAGCCTGAAACAAAAGTTGCAACAAATATAACATCAAGTGGATTCACCGCCAACTGGGGCGCTGTGAAGAACGCCGACGGATATGCGGTGTTCGTTTACGACCGCAAGCAGGTAAAGGCCGACGGCGAAGTGACCATCGCCGACGAGGACTTCAACGGCATCACCTTCGGCAGCATCATCGAACCAGGCGGCGGCGACGAGGAATACGTGGACCTGTCCGCCTATGGATACGCCCTAACCTACGGATGGACGGCATACGCCTTCCCTAACTTCATCCCGAGCATGGTGGCAGGACTCATATATACCCCCTATCTCGATCTTCGCGGCAACGACGGAAAGTTCAAGGTAATCATCGATGCCTACTGCACCAACGGTGACGAAATCCGCGTGGAGAGCCACGGTGAGGGCGATAAGGTGGTAAAGACACAGAAGGCTGTCGTACAGAACGGTTCTACAGGCATTGCCGAACTCACTTTCGAGTTTGAGAACGGTTCGAAAGACCTCTTCGTCAGCGTTATCAACAGCACTGCCACCCCTGGCAGCTTTGACTATTTCGACCGCATACAGGTGAAGCAGACGCTCAAGGCCGGTGACATAGTCAGCGAACTGGTCGGTGGAAATGAGGCTGTGGCTGCCACAAGCGAGGCAACGGGCGACTCCATCACCTCATGCCGCATCACGAATCTGGCAAGATACACCAGTTCCAAGGTACTTTATTATGACCTCTATGCCTCTGCCGACGACTTCTCAACCCCTAACGGTACCATGCCATACACATTCGTGGTCAGCCCGTTCACAGACCTCGTCAAGGTGGACATGAGCAACAAGACTTCCGAAATCTACGACCCGTCGACAAACGGCATCGAAAACATCCAGACCACCGCTACCCGCACAGCCAAGGACGACACATGGTATAACATCGCCGGACAGCGCGTAAGCCGCCCTGCACACGGCATGTTTATCCGCAACGGCAAGAAGGTGGTACTGAAATAATCCGTGCCGGCCACATATATTCAATAACCTAAAACATTAACGACATGAGAAAGATAAACTACATTCTCACCCTACTGCTCCTCGTCATAGGAGCAAACTGGGCGAAAGCCGACGACCAGACGCTGGCTTTAGGAAACTACGACACGGTCGAAGATGCCGACGAATCCCAAGTATATTCAAGCAGCTGGTGGATGGTTGCACCCGTACAGTTCAACGTGAAATACAGCGGCTCGCAAATCATATACACCAAGGAGCAGCTTGCCGCAATGAAGGGCAAGGAAATAAAGAGCATCAGCTTCAAGTATTACAATCAGTCTGCCTATTCTGCTTATCCAAAGACCATAAATGTATGGATGAAGGAAATCGACGGTGCTGCATTTGCCTATGATGACAACAAAAAGGCATACAGCTATTTCGACTACACCGATGCCACAAAGGTTGCAACTGATTTCAGCTTCAGCGATGATTTCGTTAATAATTGTGGTTTCAACGGCGACATCAAGATTGACTTCACCACACCTTTCGCCTACAGCGGCGAGAAGAACCTGCTCGTGATGATTACCTTCGATGGTGATGATTTTTCCGATGGCGCATCCGACATCGAGATGTATTACAACACCGACGAAGCAGCTGCCGACAAGGCCCTTGCCACTCACAGCGACAAGGTTACATTCTCCGACTTCCATGAGTCAGAAGACTGGCCTTACGCCAAGGGCGGCGGCTCATCCATTTCACATGCCGACAAACTGAAGCAGCCTCTCACCAAGTTCACTTACCAGAACGCAACAGCCCCTGTAGTTAATGATGCCACGATGAGCGGAACGGTGAAGTGCGGCGAAACTGCCGTCAGCGGAGCCAAGGTGACTCTGACAAGCGGCGAGACGAAATATGAGGGAACTTCCGGTGCTGACGGCAAATACAGCATAGTCATCCCAGCCAAGGACATCGCCAAGGAATACACACTGACCGCTACAGCCGAAGGTTACGAGGACTACACAGCCACAGCCCCGGTGAAGTTCACCTCTGACGAGAAGAAGCAGCTCGACATCACAATGGTGAAGAAGGACGTGCCTTCCGTACTCTCCGGCACTGTTAAGTCGAACGACGACAAAGCCCCAATCAAGGGTGCCACAATCACACTGAAGAACAACGCCAACGAATACACTGCAACTACCGATGACAATGGAGCTTACACCATCTCCGTAGTAAAGAGCGAAGAGACCTACACCCTTACCGCCAAGGCGAAAGGCTATGAGGACAAGACCTTCAGCGACGTAACGTTCACCCCGGGCTCACCGAAGACTCTCGACATCACGATGATAAAGATTGACAATCCGTCAACAATGACCGGCAAGGTGACCTGCAACGGCGAACCGGTAGAAGGCGCCTTCATGAAGCTCTCGGCAAAGGACAACAAGTATGTTTCATATGAGACAACCACCGCTGCCGACGGTTCCTACACCATCAAGGTGGTAAAGAGCGAGAAGACCTACTCCCTCTCCATCACCCACAGCGACTGCAATGACTATAATGAGGACAACATCACCTTCACTCCTGGCGAGACACTCAAGAAGGACATAACCATGACAAAGGAGCCGGAGCCGGAAAACAGCGTCACACTGGGCAAATACAGCAAGCTGCTGAAGGACGGCGACATGGACGACGTATACGAGGGGCATGGATTCTCATGGGCTGCAGCTCCTACAAACTTCACCCACGCTTACACCGGCTGCGAAATTGTCTACACTAAGGAGCAGCTCGCCAAGATGGGCGGCAAGGCCATCAGCAAGGTAAACTTCATATTCCACAACGAGAGTTCGTATGACAACTGCCCACGCACCGTGAAGGTATGGGTGAAGGAAATCGACAACAACGGATTTGAATACGACAACAAGGCGGCTTCATACAAGTTCTACGACTACGAGGATGCCACAGTGGCCATCGCCAACTACCAGTATGACGGCGAGCTCTACAACTACGCCGGCGGAAACGGCGAACTGGAGCTGACGTTCGACAAGCCTCTCAACTACAGCGGCAACAAGAACCTCCTGCTCGTGCTCACATTCGAGGGCAGCGTCACCTGCAACGTACTCGACTTCAACTTCTTCTACAACCCGGACATGACAAAGAAGGCAATGAGCTACTTCAGCGACAAGTTCACCTTCGGCGACTACAGCGAGACAGAAGACTGGCCGTATCTGAGCACCGACTGCGTAAGCTCTCTGGAGCAGCCCGTAACACGCTTCTTCTATACGGAGCCAACCAACGGCATCAACGATATCACCACTGGCAACACCGCAGCCACCAAGGCAAACGCCGCCACATACAATCTGGCAGGCCAGCGCGTGGGCAAGGACTACAAGGGTATCGTAATCTGCAACGGAAAGAAATTCAAGAAATAACCATCTGACAATCATAAGGAAAGCGACAAGACAACAGCTCTTGCCGCTTTCTTTTTTTTTCCAGGAAAGCAATAAAAACCGAATCCGTGCGTTTTTATATTTATTAAAGGGAAAAAACATCACATAATGGGAACCGCAAAGGAAAAAGGAATAATCTACGGACTCAACGATCGTCCGCCATTCATCGAGGCTGTGTTTGCAGCCCTGCAGCATCTTTTCGCCATCTTCGTGGCGATAATGACCCCACCTCTTATCATAGCCTCGCAGCTTAGGCTCGACATCGAGACCACAAGTTTCCTCGTGTCGATGGCGCTCTTCGCCTCGGGCGTTTCCACATTCATCCAATGCCGCAAGTTCGGAGCCGTGGGCACCGGACTGCTCTGTATCCAAGGCACAAGCTATTCGTTCATCGGCCCCATCATAACAGCCGGAATGGGCGGCGGACTCGCTGTGATATTCGGTTCGTGCATGGCGGCAAGCGTGGTGGAAGTGTTCGTGGGCAGCATGCTGCGCTACGCCCGCCGCATCATCACTCCCCTCGTGTCGGGCATCGTAGTGACGCTCATCGGCCTCTGCCTCATCAAGGTGGGCATCTCGGCCTGCGGCGGAGGCAATGCGGCGATGGCAGACGGCAGTTTCGGTGCACTCCACAATCTGGGGCTCGCCATGCTCGTGCTCATCGTCATCATATTCTTCAACAGCAGCCGCAACCGCTATCTGCGCATGAGTTCCATAGTGATAGGTCTCGCCGTGGGCTACATAGTGTCGTGGATGCTCGGCTACATCGATTTCGACTCCGTGAAGAGCTTCGGCGGCGTATACTTCCCTATACCTTTTAAATATGGCATAGACTTCGACCTCTCGGCATTCATCTCGCTGAGCATCATCTTCATCATCACAGCCATTGAGGCATACGGCGACATTACGGCAAACTCCATGATTTCGGGCGAACCTGTGGAGGGTGACGTTTTCATGAAGCGCGCCTCGGGCGGCGTAGTGGCAAACGGCGTTTCGTCGCTGCTCTCGGCGGCGCTCAACTCCTTCCCCAACTCCATCTTCGCACAAAACAACGGTATGATACAGCTCACGGGCGTTGCATCGCGCTACGTGGGATATTTCATCTCGGCCATGCTCGTCATCCTGAGCATCTTCCCCGCCATCAGCCTCGTGTTCTCGCTGATGCCCGAACCGGTGCTCGGCGGCGCCACGCTGCTCATGTTCGGCACGGTGGCGGCATCCGGTGTCAAGGTGATAGCATCCCAGAAGCTCGGCCGCAAGGAGATTCTCGTCATTGCCATCAGCTTTGCCTGCGGACTGAGCGTGGAGTTCATGCCCGAGATCCTCAACGGATTCCCTGAGCAGGTGCGCAGCATCTTCTCGTCGGGCATCACCACGGGCGGTCTTGCTGCCATATTCTCCAATCTGCTTATCCGCATCAAGGATTAGGCGCAACAATAATGGCAGAGAAAACAAGTGAAACAAGAATAACCTGAAAACTACATACAAGCGAAAAACAAAGGGGTATGCAGGACGTGATGTCTGGCATACCCCGATTTCTTATCATTATTACACAGTCTGAACGAGACATACCGCAAGGGTGGACAAACTGTAAATCCTTCAAAAAAACAGTACCAAAAAAGTAAAGCACCCTGGTACCGATAGTATCGCATAGGTATACTCACAGTATAGCATAGGTATACTGACAGTATACTGCTGCCCATTTGAATCCCAGACAAGCAGGATTCCATTCTGAAGAGTGTGAGGGTGAGGGTAAGTGTGAGGGTAAAAAACACCAACCCTCACACTTGAAACCCCGATAAACAGGGCGTTTCAGGCACATTTGTGAGGGTGTGAGGGTAAAAAAAGGAAAAAAACTTTTTTTATAATATAATTACTTGAATGGAGAGAATTCGCCGCCGGAGGCTATGGGATATCTTATCTTTGCATGAGACGACACCGAGTTGTATGCAACAACGAATATCTGATGAGGAATTATTGGCGGCACGATGACGAAGCCAGGAGGTTCTTTCGTTAAACCCAAAAGGACACACAATCATAGAAAAGCCATACGGAAAACGGGAAAAACAACTTTTTAAAAAAAAAAAATCAGTTTTCCACTACCCCATTTCCTTTTATGATTGTCATATCAATAGAATACTGAGAAAAATGAACAATGACAACATACATAGAGACATCGACGCAATGATTGAGCGTTACCTCGCAGACAGGCAGGACATGGAGGCTATAGAAGAGCTGAAGCGCAAGGCTGTGGAGAGCGAGGAAAGCTGCAGCTATATCCGCAAGAAGCTGGAAGGCGCATTCTACGTGGAGGCAAACGTATCACGCGTTGACTTCGACAAGGACAAAGCATACAGCAGATTCAGACTGCGCACGGAATCCGCCGCCGGCAGCGAGAAGAAGCCCACCACGAGGAAGCACCTCGCAATATACCGGAGATGGCGCATCGTCGCAGCTGCGGCCGCCGTTGTCATGGCGTTCGCCCTGCCATGGACGGGCTACAAGTTTGCCAAGGAGAGCCTGTACAGCCAGATTGCCGACATAACAATAGCCACACCGCGCGGTTCGAAGACGCAGATGACACTGCCCGACGGAACGAAGGTATGGTTGAACGCAAATTCAAAACTGGTTTACTCCCAAGCGTTTGGAGTGGACAACCGAGAAATAGATTTGACAGGTGAGGCTTGTTTCGATGTGACGAAAAACGAAGACCTGCCGTTTACCGTAAACTCAAAATCAGCAAGCCTCACCGTTCTCGGAACAAAATTCACATACCGCGAATATCCCAACGACATGAGTCTCACGGTGGAGCTGATGCGCGGACACGTGGACCTGATGAGCAGAAAGACAGGCAGACACATGGACATGAGACCCGATGAGCGCGCTATGGTTGACACGAGAAACGGCCAGATGACGAAACAGAATATAGACGCCAGCCATTCGGACGCATGGACACGCGGCGAGCTGTCGTTCGACGAGATTCCGATGGAGCAGATTGCGCAGACACTGGAGCGAACATACGACGTGAAGATAAAGGTGGCCGACGAACTGAAAAGCAAGCGGTTCTACATGTCGTTCAGCACCTCGGGCATGAACGTCGAGGAGGTACTCTCCACAATGGCGGAGACACACCGGATGAGCTACAGGCGCATCTGCCAGAACAATTATTACATATATTAGAAAACAACATATCTTCAACCATCTATCAGCAAATTCCACATTACCTATGAACAGATAATAAGAATATAAAGACGGAAGCAGAAGAAAAGTCCGCAAAGGAGCAGACCTATGATAATATTTATAATCAAAACCTAATAACATCACTTATTATGAACAATTACAGAAAGGCCCTTTTTGTCGCCTCAGCCTTGTTGTGCATGAATGCTCCGATGTCAGCACAGCAGGTAACTCTGAAAATCAGCAATGCGACAGTGAAGCAGGCCATTAATCAACTGAAACAGCAGACCGGCTATTCATTCGTCTTCTCATCGACAGACATCAACACCCAGAAGACGGTTTCGGTTTCTGCCACAAACGAAGACCTCTCCTCTGTTGTGGAGCAGATACTCAAGGGACAGAAGGGTATCGACTACAAAATCGAGGGAAAGAACATCATCATTACCAAAGGCAAGCACAACGGAGTGAAGCCGGTCAGTAATGGCACGAAACAAACAAAAAACACACCGCGGAAGGTTACAGGACAAATCATCGACGAGAACGGCGAACCGCTGATCGGCGTCACCATCACTGCCAACGGAATGCAGGGCGGAGCGATAACGGACTTCGACGGAAACTTCGTGCTCACCGACGTGCCGGAGAACGTAAAGGCTCTCCACGTGAGCTACATCGGCTATGAGGAGAAGGACATTGCTATCGGCAACGGTAGCATGAAGATAAAGATGGTGCCGGACAACAAGCAGCTGGACGACGTAGTGGTTATCGGCTACGGCACGGTGAAGAAGAACGACCTGACCGGTTCCGTATCAGCCATCAAGCCCGACGAGTTCAACAAGGGAGCACAGTCGAGCGCACAGGACGCCCTCGTGGGTAAGGTTGCCGGTGTGAACGTGGTTTCAAGCTCGGGAGCTCCGGGTTCCGGTTCCACTATCCGTATCCGCTCGGGCGCATCGCTTTCGGCTTCAAACGACCCGCTGATTGTAATCGACGGAGTGCCAGTGGACAACTCTTCAATCGAGGGCGGAAGCAACCTCATCGGAGGTATCAACCCTAACGACATCGAGACCTTCACCGTATTGAAGGACGCTTCGGCTACGGCCATCTACGGTTCGCGCGCTTCAAACGGTGTAATCGTGATTACAACAAAAAAGGGAACTAAGGGAGCGCCGAAGTTCAACTACACGGCAAACTTCTCCGTAGGCTCTACTGCCAAGCGCCTGAAGGTGTTGAGCGCCGACGAGTTCCGAGCATTCGTGCCTACAGTGAGCGATGTTCCGAGCAACGCCGTGCTGGGCGAGTACAACACGGACTGGCAGGATGAAATCTACCGCACAGCTTTCGGTATGGACCACAACATCTCCATGTCGGGCAATATCAACAAGAAAGCTCCTGTGAGAGTTTCTCTTGGATACACGAACCAGAGCGGTATCATCAAGACTAACAGCTACAAGCGCTACACCTTCGACGGCGGTATCTCTCCGAAATTCCTCAAGGACCACCTCTCGTTGAACGTGAATCTGAAGGCATCAATGGAGGACAACGTGCGCGTTGACGAGTCGGTTGTCGGCAATGCCCTCTCATACGACCCTACAAGGCCAGTACGCACAGGCAGCACAACGGCCTCCACAGACCCGGGACTGGGTTACTTCATCTGGATGAACGGCAACTCGCCGATGGCCATACAGACCGACAACCCTGTGGCCCAGCTCAATCTGTAGGATATGAACAACAAGCTCTACCGCTCTATCGGCAACGTGTCGGTGAACTATAAGGTTCACGGATTCGAGGACCTGCAGTTCAACATGAATATGGGATACGACGTATTGGAGAGCAAATACAGCAAGGACGTTCCGCAGTTCGCCGGAATGATGTATACCGAGAACAAGAAAGACGGTACGGGTCTCGACTTCAACTCAAAGCAGTATAAGACAAATACCCTGCTCGACATCTATGCCAACTATCAGCACACCTTCGCCGAGAAGCACGACTTCAGCGCGATGGCCGGTTACGGATGGCAGCACTTCTGGAAGAAATACAATGAGACGACCCTCTCTCCGGAGGGAACGGAACTGTTCTCGCCAAAGCACGCCAAGTCAGAGTATTACCTGCTCTCGCTCTACGGACGCCTCAACTATACATACGACAACAAGTATATGGTTACGGCAACTCTGCGTTCCGATGCTTCGTCACGCTTCGCCAAGGGCAACAGATACGGCTACTTCCCGTCAGTGGCATTGGGTTGGAAGATTTCTGAGGAGAAATTTCTGAAGGACAACAAGGTGCTCACAAACCTGAAACTGCGTCTGAGCTACGGACAGACAGGACAACAGGATATCATCAACGACTATCCTTATATGACTACATTCTCTGTTTCTTACCCCGAGTCAAGCTATCTTTTCGGCGACAAATGGTATAACACATACCGTCCGAACGGCTACGACCGCGACATAAAGTGGGAGACAACGGAGACTTGGAACGCCGGACTCGACTACGGACTCCTTAACAACCGCATCTATGGTTCTATCGACGTTTACAAGCGCCACACCAAGGATCTGCTCAACACCATCCCCGTTATCTCGGGTGTGAACTACTCTGCCGTGCTCACGACGAACATCGGCGAGATGGACAACAAGGGTGTGGAGTTCTCTATCAACGCCGTACCGGTGAAGACCAAGGACTTCTCTTGGAGTGTTGGCCTGAACTACACATGGAATGACTCTAAGATCACGAAGCTGAACACAGTGGATACAGAAGGTTCATTCGTGGAGACGGGTGCCATTTCCGGCACAGGAAAGTTCGTGGAGTGCTTCATGGTGGGCAAACGCCCATACACATTCTATCTGGCAAAGCAGGCATACGACGAGAACGGCAAGCCGATGGAAGGAAAGTATGTACAGCCAGACGGAAGCATCGACACCAAGGAGACAAGATTTGCAAGCCGCTGCGCTCTGCCTAAGTCATACCTTGGCTTCAACACTCAGTTCACATACAAGAACTGGGAGCTGGGCATCACGGGCCACGGCTCGTTCGGCAACTACATATACAACTACGTGAAGGCCGACCAGTACCAGCAGCAGGTATACAGCGACCAAGGCAACTTCTCGAACATCTTGAAGTATACTGCAGACAACGGATTCCAGCAGCAGCTCTATACGGACCACTTCCTGGAGAAGGGAGACTTCTTCCGCATCGACAACATAACACTGGGATACACATTCCCGAAGCTTTGGAACAGCTCAAGCAGTCTGAGACTCTCGGCAGCAGTGCAGAACGTATGCGTGATTACGGGCTATTCTGGTCTTGATCCGGAGATTTACAATGGTATCGACCGCAACGTATACCCACGTCCACGCACATTCTCTATCACAGCAAACCTTAACTTCTAACAAACAAAAGAATATATAAAATGAAAAAAAATATATTGAAATCCATGATATTCGGCGTCATCGGATGCCTGTTCACATCATGTTTCAGCGACCTGGACACCATGCCGCTCGATGACAATCAGCTCGTTGGCGAGAAGGTTTACCAGACTGCCGACGGATACACCGGAGTGCTCGCCAAATGCTACAGCTCGCTCATCCTCACCGGACAGAAGGGCGGCGATGGTGGCGACGGCGACATTGAGGGAGCAAACGAGGGCTACTCGGGCTACGTGCGACTGATGTTCTACCTGCAGGAGCTACCTACCGACAACTTCATCATGCCGTCATCATCAAACGGTCTGCGCAAGTGCCTCAACCTGCAGTGGGACGAATCCAACGCATCCGTTATCCGCTGGACATACCAGCGCCTCTACATGTCTATCGCCTACTGTAATGAAATGCTGCGCGAATGCACCGAAAGCAAGCTGAAGAGCCGCGGACTTTGGGACCAGCTCGGCGGAGAATGTGCGAGCTACCGCGCCGAGGCACGCTTCATCCGTGCATACTGCTATTCCATGCTATGCGACCTCTTCGGAAACGTGCCTTACATCGACGAGAACACTGGCGTGAAGGACATTCCGGTGCAGTGGACACGCAAGCAAATCTTCGATTTCGCCGAGAGCGAACTGAAGGCTATCGACGCTGACCTCAAGGCTCCTGGAACCAACGTATACGGACGCATCGACCAGGTTGCAGCATGGTTCCTGCTCTCAAGAATGTATCTGAACGCAGAGACATGGATCGGCGAAAACCGCTACAACGATGCTCTGATGTATGCAAAGAAGGTAATCAACGACGGCCACTACCCGCTGGCCCCCGACTACCGCACAATCTTCCTCGCCGACAACGACAAGTGTAAGGAGATTATATGGCCGCTCGTACAGGACGGACTCAAGGCACAAAGCTCTGCCGGAACGAACTTCTACACAAAGGCATTCGTGAACGGTCCGATGAACGAGCTTTACACCACCGGTATCGGTTCACGCGGATGGGGCAACGTGCGCTCAAAGACCACCCTCGTGGATGCCTTCAACGCTGACGACGTGACTTTCGACAAGAATGACACTTGGGGCAACCAGAAGAAAGACAAGCGCGCACAATTCATGACAGCCCTGCCTAACCAGAGAAAGGAAACATGGGATGAGCAGAACAACATGACAAGCACCTACACCTGCGGCTACGGATATATCAAATGGCGCAACGTGAACCAGGACAACACCATACCTGCACAGGGCGACGCATATTCATCAATCGACTTCCCACTGTTCCGCACAGCTGAGGCTTATCTCATCGCCGCCGAGGCAATACTGAGAGGCGGACAAGGCACAAAGGAGGAGGCTCTGGGATATGTGAACGAAATCCGCGAGCGTGCATATATGTCGGGCAAATATGCCAAGGACGGCGTACGCTCCGACGTGTCGGGCGACATCACGGCAGACCAGCTCAACCTCGACTTCATCCTCGACGAACGTCAGCGCGAGTTCGCTTCTGAGCTTATTCGCCGCACAGACCTCATACGCTTCGGCAAGTTCACATCCGGTCGCAACTGGGACTGGAAGAACGGAGTACGCGAAGGTTCCGACGTGCCTGGCCACCTGAAACTATTCCCTATTCCTGCCACTGAGTTCTCCAACATGCCGAACCTCGTTCAAAATGACGGATACGTGAAGAAATAAACTTCACTACATACAAAACCGATATGAGTTCCGCAAGTTCCAGAAGCTTGCGGAACTTCAAAACCTCCAAAGAACTATCAGAAAATATGATTTCATTCAAGAACATTGCTCTTTCAGCATCTATGGTGCTGTTTGCAAGCGCATCAATGGCACAGACCTCGTTTGAGGAAATCAGTGCAGACCTGAACAAGGCGGGCGGCGTTTATCTCGCATACCCCGAAGTGACAAGCAAGCAGACACCTGCCCCTAAAGGCTACAAGCCCTTCTACATCAGTCACTACAGCCGCCATGGTTCGCGCTATCTGCTGGGAGACGGAGACTTCGAACTCACCATCAATCTGCTCGAAAAGGCACAGAAGAGAGGATGTCTGACCGACTTCGGAAAGGATGTATTGAAGAGGCTTCGCATCACATTCGAGGAAACCGAAGGGCGCGGCGGCGACCTGACACCGCTCGGCGCACGCCAGCATAAGGGGATTGCCGAGAGAATGGCAAAGAATTTCCCCGATGTCTTCAAGGGAGAGAAACGCGCCGAAGCACGCTCCACTGTGGTCTACCGCTGCGCAATGAGCATGGCGGCTTTCTGCGACGGGCTGAAGGGGAAGTTCCCCAATCTCAACATCAAATACGAGATGAACCAAAAGAACATGTCTTATCTGAACTACCACACAGACAAATCAAACAAGTTCACCCACGGCGAGACAGGCCCTTGGGTGGAGGAATACAGAAAGTTTGAAGCCGAGCACGTAAATCCGGGACGTATGGTAAGCTCGCTATTCAGCGACAAGGACTTCATCCGCTGCGAGGTAAATCCCGAAAAACTGATGTGGGCATTCTATTGGATTGCCGTGGACATGCAGGACATCGAGACAAAACTGTCATTCTACGACGTGTTTACGGCCCAGGAACTGTTCGACCTGTGGCAGTGTGTAAATTACCGGTTCTATATCGGCAATGCCAACCCTGCGATGAGCGACGAACTGGTTATGGCCAACGCTTCAACCCTCGTGGAGAACATCATAGAGTGTGCTGAAAAGGCCATCAAGGACAACTCCATCGCCGCCGACCTGAGATTCGGACATGACGGCAATGTTATCCCACTCCTTGCCCTCATGCAGATTGACGGATTCGACGTGGCCGTGAGGAAGCCTGAAGAGGTCTACAAGCATTGGGCCGACTTCAAGGCCACCCCAATGGCATCCAACGTGCAGCTCGTTTTCTTCAGAAACAACAAGGGCGACATACTCGTGAAGGTAATGCACAACGAAAAGGAAGCCCACATCCCTGTAACAACCGATTCATGGCCATACTATAAATGGAGCGCCATGAAGGAGTATTACACAAACAGACTCAAGAGAATAGAACAACACGTGAAGGCTCTGGACTAAAAGAGCACACGCGATATTTCACATGAAAGAACACATAATGCATTTCGAACCATAACACAGACACGCAATTATAATATAATTTTAAATTGATTTTGTTTTAGTATTCATTTGCGGACGGCAGCCTTTTGTATTGGCTGCCGTCCCTTTTGGGATTAAATTCTTCCGTTTTTTTTGGTGTTAAAAGGAGAATCCATTAAATTTGCATTATTATTTGTAATAGATTATGCCATTAAGGATTCCAGACAAATTGCCAGCCATCGATATTCTCAAGAAAGAGAATATCTTTGTCATGGACAACACCAGGGCACACACACAGGATATACGCCCACTGAAAATAGTGATACTCAATCTCATGCCACTCAAGATTACAACAGAGACGGACCTCGTGAGACTGCTATCCAACACCCCTCTGCAGATTGACATCACATTCATGAAACTGAAGAGCCACACGCCGAAGAACACACCGATTGAACACATGATGATGTTCTACAAGGACTTCGACATAATCAAAGAGGAAAGATTCGACGGAATGATAATCACCGGAGCACCGGTGGAGAACTTTGAATTCGAGGAGGTGGGCTACTGGAAGGAGATAACCACTATATTCGAATGGGCCAAATCGCACATCACCAGCACCATGTATATCTGCTGGGCAGCACAGGCTGGACTATATTACCATTACGGAATACCCAAACATCCGCTGAAGAAGAAGATGTTCGGAATATTCAAACAGCGCTGCAACGATCCGTTGTTGCCTATATTCAGAGGTTTCGACGACATCTTCTACATGCCGCAAAGCCGCCATACGGAAGTGAGGAAGGAGGACATTATCAGCGACGGAAGACTGCATCTCATCGCCGAGTCCGAAGAAAGCGGACCAACCATAATAACGGCAAACGGCGGAAGGGAATTCTTCATCACCGGACACTTTGAATACGCACCATTGACCCTGGACCAGGAATACCGCCGCGACCTCGGGAAACGCGACGATGTGGAGATGCCGAAGAACTATTACATCGGCGACAATCCTGAAAACAAGCCTTTGGTGAGATGGAGAGCACACGCCAACCTCTTCTTCACCAACTGGATAAACTACTACGTGTACCAGGAGACGCCATACGACATCAACATGATAAGATAACCCCTAAGCCATAACCATAAAGAATAGAACAGAAACAAGAGATATGAGAGAACTTGAACTTCTTGCTCCGGCAAAGAACCTTGAATGCGGAATCGCAGCCATCGACTGCGGAGCGGATGCCGTATACATCGGCGCCGACAGATTCGGTGCCCGTCAGGCTGTGGGCAACAGCGTGGAGGACATAAAGCAACTCTGCGGATACGCCCACAAGTTCGGCTGCAAGGTCTACGTGACGGTGAACACCATCATATACGACAACGAACTTGAAGACACGCAGCGGCTCCTCGATGCGCTCGGGGATGCAGGGGTAGACGCAATACTTGTACAGGACATGGGACTGCTCAAGCTTGACCTGCCGAAAAACGTGGCCCTGCACGCAAGCACGCAGACAGACAACCGCAATTCTGAAAAAGCAGCATGGCTGAGAGCACACGGATTCGAGCGCGTGGTATTGGCAAGGGAACTCACAATAGACGAAATATCCGGAATATACAAGGCACTGCCCGATACGGAACTTGAGGTCTTCGTCCACGGAGCGCTCTGCGTGAGCTATTCGGGCACCTGTTATGCATCGGAATATTGCTTCGGAAGAAGCGCCAACCGCGGTGCCTGCGCACAATTCTGCAGAATGAAGTTCGACCTGCTCGACAACGAGGGGAACACGATAGAGCGAGACGCCCACCTGCTTTCGCTTAAAGACATGTGCCGCATTGACTCTCTTGAAAGGCTTGCAGATGCCGGCGTCACATCTTTCAAGATTGAAGGCAGGCTGAAGGACATCAACTATGTGAGAAACGTCACGGCCGCCTACAGCCAGCGCCTTGACGAAATCATCGCCAAGAGAGGAAAGGATTACCGAAGGGCCTCGTCGGGCATCTGCCAGACGGAGTTCACTCCAAATCTGAAAAAGACCTTCAACCGCGGCTTCACGGAATATTTCCTCGACGGAAGGAAGAGCCGCATCGCCTCCTTCTATACGCCGAAGGCCATGGGCGAATACGTGGGCAAGGTGAAAGAAATACGCGGCAACTCGTTCAACGTTGCCGGCACGGCAACCTTTGCCAACGGCGACGGTTTGTGCTTCATCAACGAGAGCAACGAACTGGAAGGTTTCCGCATAAACAAAGCCGAAGGCAACAGACTGTTTCCGCTGAACATGCCGCGCGGACTGAAACGCGGCACAGCACTATACAGAAACAGCGACCACGCCTTTGAAAAGGAGATGAACAGTGACAAGACGAAGCGCAAGCTCCCCGTAACCCTCACCCTGTCCTACACCGAAGGTCATCTACTGCTGGAGGCTGGGATAAAAGACCAGCAATGCAAGGTTGCCGCAAGTCGCGAAATCACCCTCGACACCGCAAAGAACCCACAGATGGAGAACATCAAGAAGCAGCTCTCCAAACTGGGCAACACAGAATTTGCCGTAGACGGAATAAGTCTGCAGCCCGCAGAATTCCCATGGTTCGTGCCCAACAGCCTCCTCTCCGACATGAGAAGGGAATGTGTGGAGCAACTCGAAAACAGAAATACCACCACACCGGGAACAAAGTCTGCCGACAAGGCCCGCACGGCTCCCGCTGGGCATTTCTCCATGTACCCCATGCCGTACATGTATAACATAGCCAACAGATTGGCTGAGGAATTCTACAAGGAGGAGGGATTGAAGACCATCCGTCCTGCATTTGAGCTGCAAAAGCCACAATCACCGCTCATCATGCAATGCAGATACTGTCTGAGATATGAAATCGGACAATGCAAGAAGCGTAGCAATCCAGACACCTTGCAGAAAGACCCGCTGAGAATCAGACTCGGCGACGGAAGGACATTCCGGTTGGAATTCAACTGCGCCCAATGCATGATGAACATATACGCCGAGGAATAAAAACGACAACTGAAGTCACGCTTAACAAATCCATACCTATATTATTATGAGACAAAGACATCTGCCGACGGCCATCGTTATCATCTTCATAATGAATATCCTGCTTGCGGGCTGCTACCACAACAGGACATTCATCACCAGACCATTGCCCGACACGATACAGTATAGCGAGAAACAGCGCGACTCACTGATATTCGCCCACACCCACCATTACTCACAGAACTTCAATTTCATCATCAAGGCAGACTCTCTCATTCTGCTGAAGGAGCAACCCGAAGAGTTCCTGAGCGGGCTACCCACCGACACCCTCCATGTGAAGAAGGGCGACAGGGTTGCCGTGGCCGACATACGCATCCTCCCCACCGACCCCGTTGACTCGGTATGGGTGCAGCTGGCGCGCGACCAGTTCACCTTCGGATGGATAAGGGAGAAGATGCTTCTGCCCGCCGTGGTGCCAGACGATCCCATATCCAAGTTCATCTCCACATTCTCCGACACCCACCTGCTGATTACGCTTATCATAATCAGCGTAATTTCCGCCGCCTATCTGCTCCGGAACCTGTTCCGCAGGAAAGGCAAGATAGTGCTGTTCAACGACATCAACTCATTCTATCCCACCCTCCTGACCCTCACGGTGGCAACAGCCGCCTCATTCTATGCCAGTATGCAGATCTTCGCTGCCGACACTTGGCACAATTTCTATTTCCACCCCACGCTGAACCCATTCTCCGTGTCGCCGTTGCTCGCCATCTTCCTTGCGTCGGTATGGTCAATGCTGATTATCTCCATAGCCACAGTGGATGAAGTGAGGCGCATCCTCCCGTTCTCCGATGCCATCCTGTATCTCTGCGGTCTGTGCGGAATCTGCGCCATCTGCTATATCGTGTTCAGCCTTACAACACTCTACTATATAGGCTATCCGTTGCTCATAGCCTTCTACTATTATGCCCTGCGCCGCTATTTCCACAAGGCCAGCGAGCCATATATCTGCGGAAAATGCGGCACAAGAATGCGCCACAAGGGGAAATGCCCGAACTGCGGAGCTATCAACGAATAGAATCAATTGAAAATAAATCTCTGTATCTCTAAATATTGCCGTCATATATATATTCACGCATAATATCAGCATTTTATATTTACATTCAGAGCCCATCATTCCGAATATCCCATACAATATCGCCGACAATCCCCATTTATTAGGATTGCATATTAAAGTCTGGCGATATACCTTTGCACCCATGAAACAATATGAGAAACTATTTACCGTGGCCGCAGGAAGTCTGCTGATACAAATTCCTGCCTATGCCACAACATTCAAAGGAAGCAACACTAATATGCCGGAATCACCGGCAAGAAGTATTTCCATCGCCGACACGTCGAGGGTTTTCAATCTCGACGAAGTGGTCGTGGTGTCACAGCCGAAGGAGAGTTCCATCCTGCGCAACCAGCCCATGGCTTCGAGTATCTTCACATCCAAAGAGGCCGGCATGATAGGCATGCGCGACATTTCCGACCTCTCGCGCTTTGTGCCTTCATTCCAGATGCCAGTGTATGGCTCGCGCCTCACATCGTCGATGTATATCCGAGGAATCGGTTCGAGAATCAACAACCCGGCCATAGGAGTGTATCTCGACGGAATGCCGCTGCTGAGCAAGAATTCATACAATATCCATATATATCAGATTGACCGCGCCGACGTGTTGCGTGGTCCGCAGGGCACGCTCTACGGTATGAACACAGAGGGCGGACTCGTAAGGATATACTCCAAGAATCCTTTCACCCACAAGGGGACTGACATAAAACTCGGTCTGGGCAGCAGGTTCTACAGGAATGTGGAGTTTGCCAACTACTCCATGATTTCCCACAACACGGCGATGTCCATTGCCGGATTCTACAGCGGACAGAACGGTTTCTTCAGGAACAGTACCACAGGAAAGCGCGCCGACCTGTACAACGAAGTCGGCGGAAAGGTGAGAATCGTGAACAGGTATTCCGACAGGCTGACTTATGATTTCATAGCCGACTACCAGTATTCAAACCAGGGTGCGTTCCCGTACGGAGCGCTCGATATTGCCAACGACAAGACGGCAGCCCCGGCTACAAACAGGGACGGCAAATACCGCCGTAACATGTTGAACACGGCCTTCAACATAAGATATTCGCTTCCGAAGCTCACTATGAACTCAACCACAAGCTATCAGTTTCTTTCTGACCGCATGAACATGGATCAGGACTACACGGCTCTCGATTACATGCACCTGAAGCAGAACCAATTGCAGAACGGCATATCACAGGAGTTTGCCATAAAGGGAAACAACGGCAGATGGCGCCACACGAGCGGACTATACGGTTCATATCTGTGGCTGCGCACGGAGGCTCCCGTATTCTTCGACTCTGACTTCACCGGAAACATGGCCGGAATGATTCAGTCGGCGATGTATAACAGCATGGTAAAGTCAATGGCAGAGAAATTCATGGGCATCCCTGGCATAACCGAAGACGGAGCAAAAGAGATGGCAGCCGCTACAATCGAAAAGGCCGGAGGGGTGAAGGTCAACTCACTGTCGCTGTCTGTGCCCGGTCTCTTCCACACACCACAATTCAACCTCGGCATTTTCCATGAGTCGGCTATCGACCTGACAAAGCGTCTCACCATGACCATCGGTCTGCGATACGACTACAGCCGTGTCAAGATAAACTACAACACGAGTGCGCTGATGGATGTCTCCGTGAGCGTCATGGGCATTGATGCCGCAAGCCGTCTGCGCTCAGTTCTCGACAACGACAAGGGCAACAGCTTCAACCAGGTATTGCCCAAGCTCGGATTCACATTGAGAACGGACGACAACGGCAGCAACATATACGCCATCGTGAGCAAGGGATACCGTTCCGGCGGATACAACATACAGATGTTCTCCGATATCCTGCAGACGGAAATACGCAACAACAGCGGCATGGCGTTGCGCAACGGCGGAGACATCCAGCATACGGATGAGGACTACAGGAAAATCAATTCCACGATATCATACAAACCGGAATACAGCTGGAACTATGAGCTGGGAACTCATCTCAATCTCTTCGGAAACGCACTTCAGGCGAATTTCTCCACGTATTACATGAAGATACGCAACCAACAGCTTTCTGTCATGGCTGGCACATACGGTTTCGGCAGAATGATGGTGAACGCCGGAAAGAGCCATAGCTGCGGCTTCGAGGCTTCGCTGCGCGGCAAAGCGATGGACAACAGGCTCAGTTGGGCTGCGACATACAGCTACACGCGTTCCGTCTTCGACAAATACAGCGAGGAGAAGAACGGAAAGGTAACAGATTATGCCGACAACTATGTGCCGTTCATACCGCAACACACGTTCAGCATTGCCGGCGACTGGACGATTCCATTTGCTTCAGACCGCATGAAAGCCCTCGTCATCGGTGCCAACGTGACGGGACAGGGGAAGACTTACTGGGACGAAGCGAATACGTTCAGCCAGAAATTCTATGCAATGGCCGGGGCTCACATTGATGTGGTATTCAGCAAATTAAACCTGTCTCTATGGGGGCGCAACATCACTGACACACGATACAACTCGTTCGCTTTCAGCAGCAATGCCACGGGCAAGACGTTGTATCTGGCACAACGTGGTATCCCATTCCAGATTGGAATTGATGCCAACATACATTTCTAAAGGCGAATACCCAAAAGACAAATAATTGTGACTTCGCACTTACAGGAAGTCCTTCGATAAAAAACATCAAGAATCAGTGAATTGGAGAAAATTCCTGCAAAAAAGCAGGATGTGAATTCTCTGATTCTCTGATTCTTGATTCATAAAGCCTTAATTCCATCTACGGGAATCAGACTATCAATTGGAATTGGACGGATACCAACATGTGTCTACAATCCAAAAGGATTGATATTAGCATAGGCATCCTTCACCTTCTTCTCCACGTTTTCGCCTCCTGCCTCCTGGGGCTCTTCCTGGAGCTTTGCGGCATAATCAATATCTTCCTTTGCTCCGGCTTCATCACCGGCCTTGCGGCGCAATTCCCCACGCAGGGCGTAGGCTTCCTGACGAAAAGGATTGGCATCGATTACCTTGTCGAGATACTCCATGGCAACAGCGTCATTGCTCCGGCTGTTCTCAATGTTCGCCTTCAGCATCAGCACGTCTTCATTACCTGGATAATTTTCCAACAGCCATGAAGCGTCCTCGTCTGCCTCGTCATATCTTTCTTCCTTAAGCAGCACTTCGCCACGCAGAAGATAGGCATCCGCATAATCCGGTTTTACGGTGACAGCCTTTGTCAACAGAGCCACGGCATTGGTCACATCACCGATACCGACACACGACTTTGCATAGAGATGCAGAGCATCGGGAGATTCCTTGTCTATCAGCAGGGCCTTCTCGCATGCGGTTCCCATAATTGAGTAATCCTCCATCATGTATGCCACATGGGCCATTCTGATAAAGATGTTAATGTTGTCGGTCTGCGCCTCTGCGAGCTTCTGCAGATGCTGATAGGCATTCGGCAAATCACTAAGAGCGAGATATGCCTGCGACATATAGTCGTGTATTTCCAGATCCTCGTTTATATCAAGCGCATGACGGAAACACTCTATCGCATAGTCATAACGCTGGGTCTTCAAAGCCCTGACGCCATCATATTTAAGGATGTCGAAGTTTTTGTTGTTTTCTGCTTGCAGTTCTTCCTTTGTAGGAACTTTTTCTTCCTGCGCTACACCGAAAAGTCTTTTGAAGATATTCATTGGCAATTAAAAACAGGCAACCGGCAGCGTCCGTTTGCGCCACGGTTGCCATTCATTCTGTTATTCTACAATTATTTCACTCAAAGTAGGATGGATATGCGTGATGTCATGGAGCTGACCGATTGTCACGCCACAACACATCAGAGCACTCACCTCCTGCACAAGGTCGGCGGCATGTGCGCCAAATACATGACAGCCGATGATCTTTCCGTCCTTGTCGGCAAGCAACTTCAGCATACCTTCCGTCTCGTTCATCGCCACGGCCTTACCGTTTGCACGATAGTAATGCTTCTGGCAGATATACTCCGTTCCATCAGCCTTCAACTGATCCTCGGTCTTGCCAACACAAGCAGCCTCAGGATTAGTGAAGATGGCAGCCGGCATGATGTCGAAGCAGATGCCGTCGGCCTCACCAAGAATATGGTTCACGGCCCGCTTGCCCTGCATTTCGGCAGCGTGTGCAAGCATCTGTCTGCCGTTCACGTCGCCAACGGCATATACGTGCGGAACGCTGGTGAGCATATTGTCGTCTACGGTTATTCCCTTGCGGTCGAAGGCGATGCCCACGTTCTCAAGTCCGAGTCCTTCGGTATTCGGCTTTCTGCCCACAGCGAGTAACACCTTGTCTGCCTCGATCTCAGTGAGCTTGCCTTTCTTCTCGAAGGCAACCTTACCATTGGCTGCACTCTTGAGCGCTGACTGCATGTAGAAAGACACTCCGCGCTTTTCAAGACACTTGCGAAGGCGCTTGGCGATGTCGCTGTCGAGAGCAGGCAGACATTCCTTGAGGAATTCCACCACGCTAACTTCGCATCCGAACGAATTGAGGATGCTTGCGAATTCCATTCCGATTACTCCTGCTCCGACGATACAAATGCGCTTCGGCAGCGTGTCGGTGTTCAGAAGCCATGTGGAATCACACACCATATCTGCGTCGAGCTCCTCTATCGGCAGGGATTTCGACTCCGAGCCAGTTGCTATGATGATGTTGTCGGCTGTATACTCCTCACCATCCACGAAGATAGCGTTTGCCGCCTTCATCACAGCTTCTCCCTTCACCAATGTTATGCCTGGCGCTGAAAGCAAGGTGGAAATACCATTGCGGAGGGTCTCAACAACGGTGTTCTTGCGCGCAGCTACCGTCTTGAAATTAAACGAATACTGCAATGCGTCAAGTCCATAGACCTCAGCTTCCTTCAGTTCGAGCATGATGTCCGCATGGCGGGCATACGTCTTGGTAGGGATACAACCGCGGTTCAGGCACGTACCACCCAACTCATCTTTTTCCACGATGAGCACGGAGAGTCCCTTCTGGGCAGCATAGGTGGCAGTCTTATATCCACCAGGACCGCCACCTATTATTATAAGATTGAATTTATTCTCCATCTGCAAGAATCTGTCTGTAGGTTACAATCGGGTGCTTAGCTGCAAGCACGTCGTCCACACGTCCTACCGGCGTGTTGTGGGGTGCACTCTTAAGCAGTTCCGGATTAGTCTTTGCCTCCTCAGCAATCTTGCGCATGATGCTGACGAATCCGTCGATGGTCTCCTTGCTCTCGCTCTCCGTTGGCTCTATCATGAGCGACTCGTGGAAGAGCAGCGGGAAGTAGATGGTCGGTGCATGGTAACCATAGTCGAGCAGACGCTTTGCCACGTCCATCGTGGTGATGCCCGTAGACTTGTCTGCCAGTCCGTTGAATACGAATTCATGCTTGCACAGTCCGTCGATAGGCAACTCATAAAGGTCCTTCAGCGACTCCTTGATATAGTTGGCATTCAGAGTTGCGAGCGGACCAACATACTTGATGTACTCCTTGCCCAATGTGAGGATGTAGGCGTATGCCTTCATTATCACTCCGAAGTTTCCGTGGTACGGACCTACAGAAACCTTGCCGAGCGCCTCTACAGGTGTATGATAGGTAGAATGTGCATTCTCGGGCAGGAACTGCTCCAATCCCTTTCTTACTCCAACAGGACCGCTGCCTGGGCCACCGCCTCCGTGAGGAGTGGAGAAAGTCTTGTGCAGGTTGATGTGCATCACGTCGAATCCCATATCACCCGGACGGCATGCGCCGAGCATCGGGTTGAGGTTTGCCCCGTCGTAATACATCAATCCGCCGCACTCATGCACGAGACGTGCAATCTCCGGAATATTGCGTTCGAAGAGTCCGAGCGTATTCGGGTTGGTCATCATCATTGCTGCCACGCCGTCATCGAGAAGTCCCTTCAGGTCTTCCACGTCCACCACGCCGTCGGCAGTACTCTTCACCTCTACGATATCAAGTCCGCAAACGGCTGCCGAAGCAGGGTTCGTTCCGTGTGCCGAGTCCGGCACGATGACCTTCGTACGCTTCATGTCGCCGCGACTCTCGTGATACTGGCGGATAACCATCAGTCCTACGAGCTCTCCGTGTGCACCTGCAAACGGGTTCAATGTGAAGTCGGCGAGACCGGCAATTTCCGAGAGAGCCTTACGCAGTCCGTCGTACACCTCGATAGCTCCCTTCACCGTCTCAACGGGCTGCAGCGGATGCAGATGTGTGAAAGCCGGCATTGCGGCAACCTCCTCGTTGATGGCAGGGTTATACTTCATGGTGCAGCTGCCGAGCGGATAGAATCCGTTGTCTACGCCGAAGTTGTTACCGCTGTGGTTAGTGTAATGGCGCACCACGGTCATCTCGTCACACTCCGGCAGTTCGACGTCATTCTCGCGACGCATTTCCTGCGGAATATCATATTTTCCGAAGCTGTTCTTGGGCAGAGAATAGCCCTTGCGTCCTGGACGTGACAGCTCGAATATCAAATTTCCATATAGTCTGTTGTTCATAGTCAGATCAATTTTATAAGGTTATCAATCTCGTCTTTAGTGCGCTGCTCGGTAACGGCAAACATGATAGTATGCTCGCCAATCTTTATTCCGCCCATAAATCCGTTGTCTATAAACTTCTGCTGCAATGCGTCCACGTCGCCGTCGTAGTCTACGCAGAACTCATTGAAGAACGGCTTGTCGAATGTCGGCTTGAACTTGCCTGTCTCCACGAGTTTGTCCATCATGTAGTGTGCTCCGGCATACGACATCTCGGCAGCTTCCTTCACGCCCTGCTTGCCCATGACAGCCATATAGACCGTAACGAAGAGTGCCATCAAGCTCTGGTTTGAACAGATGTTAGAGGTTGCCTTCTGACGGCGGATATGCTGCTCGCGCGCCTGCAATGTGAGCACAAAGGCGCGCTGTCCGCGGTTGTCTTTCGTCATACCCACGATGCGTCCCGGCATCTTGCGGATGAGCTTCTCCCTGCAGCACATGTAGCCCACATACGGACCACCGAACTGCATAGGCACTCCAAGGCTCTGACCGTCGCCCACAGCGATGTCTGCGCCCCACTCTGCCGGTGTCTTCAGCACGGCGAGGTCAGCAGCCACGCTGTTCATGATCATCAAGCCCTTGTTGGCATGTGCCGTATCAGCAAAACCGGTGTAGTCTTCCACGATACCGTAGCGGTTAGGCTGCTGCACCACGACTCCAGCCACTCCGCCCTGAGCCATCTTCTGTTCAAAGTCGGCCTTGTCGGTAGCTCCGTCCTTCTCGGCTATCATCTCTATCTTGATGCCGTGGAAGTGTGCGTATGTCTTCACCACGTCGAGAATCTTCTTGTCCACGGTTTCCGAAATAATCACCGTATCACACTTCTTTGCCGAAGCCACAGCCATCATCACAGCCTCGGCCGTTGCCGTAGTGCCATCATACATGGAAGCGTTTGATATGTCCATACCCGTGAGCTCTGCCATCATCGACTGGTATTCGAAGATGTAGTGCAATGTACCCTGCGAAATCTCCGCCTGATATGGTGTGTATGATGTGAGGAACTCGGAGCGCTGCACGATGCGGTTTACTATCGACGGACAATAATGGTCGTATACTCCGGCGCCGGCGAAACAGGTGAGCTGCTTGTTTTCCTTTCCGAGTTTCTCGAAGAACTGTCTTACTTCTATCTCGCTCATAGCCTCGGGCAGGTCGTAGTCGCGCTTGAAGCGGATTTCCTCGGGCACTTCTGCATAGAGTGCATCGAGAGAGTCAACGCCAGAAACCTTGAGCATCTCCTTTATCTCCTCATCTGTATGGGGAAAGAACTTGTAATCCATAAGCAATGAATTAAACAATTTGTTGCGAAATAAATCCGTCAAGAACCGGAGAGGCAGCCATTTACGGGCACTGCATGGATATAGGCGTGCGCCGACAATGTTTCTCGGGTTCCTGACAGAAGATACATTAATGCGTTTGTAGAATTAGTGGGCCTCGTTCTTGCAGAACTCCTCGTAAGCCTTGGCGTCCATCAGGTTCTCAAGTTCAGCCTTGTCAGACATCTCCACCTTGATTATCCAGTTTGCGAAAGCGTCCTGGTTAACAAGTTCAGGTGTGTCCTCGAGTGCCTCGTTTACCTCAACAACGGTTCCGCTTACAGGAGAAGTCAGGTCGCTGGCAGCCTTTACGCTCTCAACGGCTCCGAAATCCTCACCTGCCTCTACCTCATCGTCTACCTCAGGCATGTCAACGTATACCACGTTGCCAAGTGCATTCTGAGCGAAATCAGAAATTCCGATATATGCGAAATCGCCTTCTACCTTTACATACTCATGTGACTCTGAATAGTAGAGTCCGTCAACAAATTTTGCCATAGTTTTATTTGATATTAAAGTTTATTCTTTCTTTATTGTTTATTATTCTCTCCTCTCACCAGTGCTATGCTGCATTATTTCTTGTAGTGCTTGTCATAGAAGCGCTTCTTCACGGCAACGCCTGGGAAGGTCTTCTTGCGGATCTGCACGTCGAGCGGTGTGCCGAGCTTGGCATGCTCTGTCTTAACGAGAGCCATGCAGACACTCTTGTCCGTAGAGATTGAATGGTAACCGGTGGTAACCTCGCCTACCACCTCGCCGTCCTTCAACACGGCATATCCATGACGTGGGATGGCCTTGCCCTCAAGCTCGATACCTATCACTCTTCTCTCCACGCCTTCTGCCTTCTGCTTTGCCAGCGCTTCCTTTCCGATGAACTCTTCCTTGTCAAACTTGCAGAACATTGACAGACCGGACATTACCGGTGAGATTTCTGCCGACAGCTCGTCGCCGTACAATGGCAGACCCACCTCAAAGCGCAATGTGTCGCGGCATCCGAGTCCGCATGGCTTGCAGCGTCCGCTCTCAATCAGCTTGTCCCAACATTCGCAGATGAAGTTGTGGCTGGCATAGATTTCGAATCCGTCCTCTCCGGTGTATCCCGTGCGGCTGATAATCACGTCGCCGATAGTCTTCACGGTGTAGAATGTCAGTTCCTTGCACTCCAATCCGAGCACTTCCTCCACCACTTTCTCCGAGTTAGGTCCCTGCACGGCAACCTGTCCGTAATCCTCCGAGCGGTTCACAAGTTCAATGTCGAATCCCTTGGCATTGTCCTGCATCCACTGCCAGTCCTTGTCTATATTTGCTGCGTTTATCACGAGGAAGAAATCATTCTCCGCCATCTTGTAAACGAGCAGGTCGTCTACGGTTCCTCCGTCCCCATAGCACATCATGCCATAAAGAATCTGACCGTATGAAATCTTGCTTACGTCGTTGGTAAAGATGTGCTGCACGTAGCGCTCTGCGTCCTTTCCCTTTACCGTCACTTCTCCCATGTGTGAAACGTCAAACACGCCGCAGTCATTTCTTACCGCCTCGTGCTCTTCGATAATCGTAGAATACTGGATCGGCATGTCGAATCCGCCGAACGGACTGATCAATGCACCGAGTTTCACGTGTTTGTCGTAAAGACATGTTCTTTTGTTTTCCATAATAATGTGTTTTATCTGAATTATATTGTTTTTCTCATACCTTATATTATATATAGGCTGTCAGCCTAACAGGATTTTCATGAAATCCTCCCTTCTGAGGTTCATCACGATGTCCGACATGTCATCCGGCAGCGCCCTGCGCAATGCCTCCTCGCTGAGCTCTACATTATGGAGCGGTCTGACGATGCCCTCGTCCACTTCGCCCACGATGAAGAAGTCGCCGAGAATCGTGAGGTCCTTTATCACGTTGTTCTTCATCTCGAGCCTCACCTCCAGGTCGCCCACATTGGCGATATGCCCCTTCTTCACCATCGAGTAGCGCGGATTGTTGCCGTAGATGAACTCCGGCTTGAGGTATTCCGCCTCAATCTCCCTTATCTTCTCCACGTCGTCCTGCGTCAGCATTATCTCCTCGTTGCAGAGGTTCTCCTTGACAAACTGCTTGAACTGCTCCAGACTGATGTCCAGATAATCCTTGAGCAGCGCTATTCTCTGTCTCACGCTCTGTATACCCTTGCTCGTAAGCTTCACGCTCGACGGTGTGATGGCCCCCACCATGTTCTGCATGTCGGTGTCATAGAGCATAGTGCCATGCACGATACTCCTGCCCGGCACGTGATAGAAGGCATTGCCCGACACCTTGCGGTCGCCGATAAGCACGTCGTTGCGACCCGTGGCGCGCGCGTCCACGCCGAGCTTCTGCAGAATCATCACCACCATATTAATATATCTGTTGAACGTGAAGTTAACCTTCTCATCCTTCGTGATATATGAGAACATAACATTGCTCATGTCGGCATACACGCATCCACCACCACTCTTGCGGCGGAACATCTGTATGCCATGCTCCTTGCAATAGTCCACGTTCACTTCGGTCTCAATCAGCTGATTACGACCGAAAATCACACTGGGCTCCACCTGCCACATGAAGAAGCAGTCGTCGCTATCGATATTTCTCGCCACGAACTCTTCCATAGCAAGATAGAAAGCTAATTTGTGTTGCTTTTCATCGGGCAAAGATATATAAATCATGTTGAATTTAGCCATTTAGATTAACATGATACAAAATTACAAAAAAAACAAGAGTGTGCAAATTTATAACAGGATTTTTCTCCTTTTTCATTCTTTTCTTCCGTTTATCCCCATTCCCGGCACCTTCTTCCATGCTAAAAAGCACACCCTCTTCTTATTCCCGTTTCCGGCAAATTCATCCCTGACCATTCCCCATTTCGGTTCATTCGCCAAATGCACAGGCTGGAAACGTCAATTCTACTTATATTGTAAAGACTTAAAAAAAACGGTACCAGAAAAGTATACCTACTTGGTACCGAAAGTTCAGCATAGATATACTCATCGTATAACATAGCTATACTCATCGTATAACATAGCTTGACGTATCTACTCGTCTACTTATTTTTGCAGAATAAAAAGAAAAGCATTATCTTTGCATTATCCTTTAAAAAGAAAAGAAAAGGATACATCAATATTAAACATAAAAGAAGGATGATAATCAAAGTATGCGGACTGCGCGAGGAGGGGAACATCCGCGATGTGGAGAATCTCGGAGCAGACTTGATCGGCTTCGACTTCCGCCCCGGGAGCGAACGCTATGTGGAGATGGTTTCGTCGAATACGGGTATTATGCCCGACTATTCGGCCGAACGGTTCAATGGCGGCGATTGCCAGGGCAAGGAAAACGAAAATGAAGCCTGCACGGACGGCAGTATAAGCTACAGCAAAGCATCGGAACAGAGAACCACGAAGCGCTCCGGAACATTTGCCGACGACATGCCGCAGAACATCATCACGCGCATATACAATTATCATCTGGACTACGTGCAGCTGAATGGCAATGAGAGCGGGACGATGATTGACAACCTGCGCCGCACCGTAGACCCTGATATCCGCAAGGGCTTGAAAATAATCAAGACTATAAGCATAGAGGAAGAGAGCGACATGGACAAATGGCATGAATATAAAGGACATGCGGACTTGTTGCTTTTCGACATGAAGCATACGGCGGATGGCGATTATGGCGGATGCACGGGTTGGGATATGATTGAAGCGTATAGCGGCGACATTCCCTTCATCATCGGCGGTATCGGCATGGATGATGCCCATAGAATAAGGGGAATCAGAAACCCTATGCTTGCAGGAGTGAACCTCGACGAAGCATTTGAAGTTTTCCCCGGAATGAAGGATACCGAAAGACTTAAACGCTTCATCAAAGAACTGGAAAAGAAATGAAAATCGCACTGATTGACAATTACGACAGCTTCACATACAATCTCGTGCATCTCGTGCGCAGCCTTGGCACGGATGTGGACGTAATAAAGAATGACAGGTTCCGTCTGGGCGACCTGGTTGCGTATGACAAGATATTGCTAAGTCCCGGTCCTGGCCTACCAAGCGAGGCAGGACTGCTCCTTGACGTGATAAAGGAATATGCAGGGAAGAAGCCAATTCTCGGCGTCTGCCTTGGGCATCAGGCTATAGCGGAAACCTTCGGTGCAAGGCTGAAGAATCTCGGAAACGTGATTCACGGCATATCTTCGCCATGCAGGACGACAGCCGACGATATGCTGTTCCGCGGTCTGCCAACGGAATTCAAGGTGGGCCGCTACCACAGTTGGGTGGTCGTCAAAGAGAATTTGCCGGCTTGTCTTGAGGTCACTGCCATGAGCGATGACGGGGAGATAATGTCAATCCGCCATCGGGAATATGATGTGCGCGGAATACAGTTTCATCCAGAGAGCGTGCTCACACCGACGGGCGGCGAAATAATGAAGAACTGGCTTGATGCGTAAGGGCGGTCACCGACCATAAATGCCTATCCCTGCCGCCAGCAGTCAAGGGTGCGACGGCAATCCCCTACCCCATGAAATCCTTCTCGATCCATTTCACCACGCTGTCGTCCTCATTACAGCCGATAACCTCGTGGGCAACGGCTTTCACTTCATCAAAGGCATTGCTCACGGCAACACCCCAATCGGCAATCTTCAGCATCGGGATATCATTCAGATTGTCACCGAACACCACGACTCTTTCTGCTCCCGTCCTTGCTGCAAGTTCCTTTATTGCGGCAGCCTTTGTCGTACCCTCCACATAGAGGTCGATAAAGCCGGCATCCTCATTGAATATATCATGATAGCAGTTGTAAGCACAGCTTATTCCCTCCGCATCAATGTCGTCAGCGATGGAACGAAGGTCGCTGAACCTCCCCATACTGAATATCAGCATCGCCCCATCCTGGGTGGCATCAGCAGAAAGACGGTCTACGGGATGCAGCCTTTTCAGCTGTCCCTGCACACGGGGCGCAATGAACTCTTCCTCCTCTGGAGTAAGTTCCCTGACATGATGCACGATAATCTGATTCTCATGCTTGTAATAGATAAAGGGGTTGTTGCCGTGTCTTTCAAAGATACGGATAAGCCGGCGGATGTTTTTCTTTGGTATGATGCGCGCCGAGTCATATTCCATCGTGCGGTTGTTCCACATGGCGCAACCTGCCATCACGATAAAGGGCAGATTGGCATCCACATCCTTCATCAGGTCTACCACCGTGGCCGGTGTGCGTGCCGTGGCGACGGTAAACATCGCGCCCTGGCTTATCAGCGAATTGAGTTTGCTCACTGTGGTTGGTGACAATACGGAGTCCTTGTTCAGCAAGGTTCCATCCATGTCGCTTACGTATAGGGTTTTGTTCATGAGATATGAAGTTGACGAGTTAACGAGTTGACAAGCGGACGAGCCGCAAGCATCGGATTATGAATTACGCATTACGGCTTACGGGCAATTTCTTCATGAAGATATAGAAGGCCACACTCATCATTATGCCGGTGAGGGTCCACGATACGGGATAGGCAGCCATCAGCACCTTGAAACTCCTGTAATGCTCCGCCACTCCGAATATCCACACGATACGCAGGAGGCACGTGCCGAAAACCGTAATCACCGTAGGCAATACCGACCTGCCCATGCCGCGCAATGCCGCACCCGGAATCTCATAGAAGCAGGCTATGGACTGAGTGGCAAGGGCCACGAGAATCCTCTCCGAGCCGAATGCCAACACCTCCGGATCCGTGGAGAAGACGCTCAAGCACAGCGTATGTTGCCACGATATAAGCAGATTGCTGGTCAGGCAGAATGCCATGCCCAACCCCATACATATCCAGAAGACGCGCCTCACGCGCTTGTTGTCTCCCGCTCCATAGTTCTGTCCGATAAAGCTTATTGCGGCTCCGTTAAATGCCACAACGAGGAAATAGCAATACGATTCGAAATTGAGCGATGCCGCCGAACCGGCTATCGCCGCAGCTCCATACCCGTTGATTGCCGACTGCATCAACACGTTGGAGAAGGAAAATATCATTCCCTGGATACCTGCCGGCACGCCTATCTGGAGCATTCTTTTCAGTTCCTCCCATTTTATGTGCATCTCCTTGACTACAAGTCGGTAGGGATCGCTCTCGCGCAGGAGAATCCTCACTATCAGCACAGCACTTATCACATTGGAAATGCTCGTGGCGATGGCAACTCCAGCCACGCTCATGTCGAAACCGATGACGAAGACAAGATTGAACACCGTATTCACGATGCCGGCTATAACCAATATATACAACGGACGCCGCGTATCGCCGATGCTGCGCAGGATTGCGGCGGCGAAATTGAAGATAAGGAAGAAGGGAATACCGAGGAAATAGATTCTGAGATAAACCACGGAGAGGTCGATGACGTTCTCCGGCGTGTCGATAAGTTCGAGGATGGGGCGCGCCACGACTTGTCCGACAATCATCAGCAACACGCCGCTCACCACGGAGACGAGCGCTATGGTGTTAATGGCATCACGTATGCTCTGCCGGTCGTTCTGCCCTATGTGGTTGGATATTATCACGTTGGATCCCATGGAAATGCCCAGGAAGAGATTGATGAGCAGATTGATTACAGGACCGTTGCTTCCCACTGCGGCAAGCGCTTCCCTGCTGGCGAAGTGTCCCACCACTGCCACGTCGACGGAATTGAACAGCTGCTGCATCAGACTGCTGGCAGCAAGCGGCAGGGCAAAAAGGAGTATCTTCATGAACAATGGTCCATGAAGCATATCTATTTCCATCTTTCCCTTTTTCTTGTCAAAACTCATTTTCTTAATTACATGCTTACTAACAGCAGACATCCACATTGATATCTGTAACGACGGGAAAACGACTTTTCCCATCACTAATTTAGGGAATTTCTATATTAAATCTCTTCTTCTTCCCCGTTCATTATATCCTCCACCTCGTGTTCAGTAATGAGGTTGAAGTCTCCGGGGATGGTGTTCTTCAAAGCCGATGCCGCGAGAGAATACTCCAGACAGCGCTGGTTGTCGTCACCCCACTTCATATAGGCATGAAGATATGCAGCGATGAAAGCATCGCCCACGCCCATCGGGTCGATGACATTGTCGATGTCGTAGACGCGCGTGGTATACAATCTGCCCTCGGCATAAAGCACGCCGGAGAGCATGTGATGACTTGCAGAGAGGGTGTTTCTCAGAGCGATAATCATCTTCTTCGCCTTGGGCATAAGCTTTGCCGCCTTTCTGAAATACTCCTCAAATGCCGCTTTGTCTATCTCGTAGCCGGCCGTTGTCGGCTTGAAACTTGGCGGCGTGATGCCTGTGATAAGCTCCCATTCGCCGCTGGTACCGAAGAGGATGTCGCTCTTCTCCGCCATCGGGAAGAGCACGTCGTGGGCATCCTTGCCGTATCTCCACAGGTTCGCCCTATGGTTGATGTCGCAAGAGATGATAAGCCCTTCGCGCTCTGCCTCATCCACAGCCTCCCTTGAGGCATCGGCGGCACCCTGCGAAAGGGCGCTCGATATGCCCGACCAATGATAGAGCATGGCATCTCGGAAAGCCTCTTTCCAGTTTACTATGCCTGCCTTCATCGTGGTGAGCGAAGAATCCTCACGGTCATATACGATGCTTGAACTCCTGAGCGAAGCAGACTCCTCGTAATAGTACAGACCGAGCCTGTCGCCTCCCATCACGATATTGTCCACACCCACGTTGTATCTGCGGATCTCGTCCTTGCAGGCGAGCCCTATCTTGTTGTCCGGAAGGCGCGTAACGTATTCCACGCTGTCACCCATCATGGCGAGCGACACGGCTACATTAGCCTCGCTGCCACCGAAAAATCCGTTCCATTTACTACCTTGCGTGATGCGCTCCTTGCCGGGGCGCGTCATCCTGAGCATTATTTCTCCGAATGTTACAATCTTTTTCTTCATATAGATTTGCTGTTTTCGACTTCAAATATACATCTTTTATTTCTCACCTTAAAATAAAACCGCCGTTTATAAAGATTATTTAGCGTAAACGTTCTCATATACAGACTATCTGCCGCATTATCATAACAATTATTGGTTCAATCTTCCGGTTTGAACAAATGAAACAAGAGAAGATATCCAGCCAATACCTGAAGAGGTGAGAGTAAAAGCAATTATGCTCTATTCCACAAGCGTCTACGGGTTTAACGGAAGAACAAAAAAAAGGGCATCCCCAAATGAATAGAGATGCCCGAGCCTTTATATTCGTCTTATATTATGTCTGTCATGAATAAGATTACTTCACGACAAACTTCTTTCCGTTCTGGATAAGGATGCCCTTGGCGTCCTTGCTTACGCGCTGACCGGCGAGGTTGAAGATAGGAGCGTTGGCGTCGAACTTGTCGGCTGTAACAGAGCTGAGGCCAGTTGTACCCATCTTGTAGAGTGAAGGCATAACACCCTTCTCGTCAGAGTAGATACCAAAAGATGTGTATGAAGCGCTGTACTGAACATACTTGTTCATTGCAACGTTTGTAATCTTGAATGTGCCGTCAGCATTTGCAACAACCGTGAACACATCACCGTCAACACGAGCATCAGAGAGGTTGAAGCTGTTGAATGTACCTTTCATATAGAGATACTTGCCGTCTGGCTGCTGGATTGTATAGCCACCGTCTACTGCTGTGAATTTGAACTCATTGCCTGCTTCCATAGCAATAACGTCATTTGCTGCAGTTGCATCAACAACATTCAGATATCCGTATTTTGCAGATGTAATAGGAGTAGCGGCCTTCAGTGCGCCGTCAGAGTTTGCCACAATAAGATATGAGCCATCAGTGATGGTTGTTGCCTTTGTATAAGATACTGTCTGAACAGGATCTACAACAGCATCTCCGTAAATCACCTTAATAGACTTGAGACGGCACTGTCCTGTAAATGTAAAAACAACAGAAGAAGCATCGCCTATCCATTTCTTATTGCTGAATTCACCTGTGCTTGGAGTTGGAGCCTTCCATTTGCTGTCATCTACGAACACGATTTCCTTGATGTTCTTCGGAGCAGTGATGGTCATTGTTCCACCATAGTAACGCAGAGATGTTGCACCACTTGACTTGACCGTCCAGATTCTGTTTGGATTTGTTTCCTTACCAGAAGGAGTCACCTCGAGTGTAACGCCGTCGATAGTTGCTGTCTTGTTCTCTGTGATGTCACCATCGTGGGTCAAAGTAGACTGGTCCTGTCCGTCCTGTGTAGAACCTACAGTGATGCCTGGGAACATTTTCAGACCGTTATTCACAAAGTCGAATGTCACCTCATCTGCAAATGCACCCATTGTCATAAACAATGAGGCCAAAACGAGTAAAGTTTTCTTCATAATAATAAAAATTTTAGTTCTTAAATGTTTTTGATAATCAATGCAAAGGTACGGCTTTTATCTATATAATAGTCTCTTCCGAGTGTTAAATTTAGATTAAGAAGGCATTACAGACGAAAAAAGGAAGTACTTTGCGTGTACTTCCTTCTCTATTTGTTTAATATATATTACATTTTTACTTCTTCAACACCTTGTCGATGTACGTCTGTCCGTTGGCAAAGGTCATCTTCCTGATATTGATGCCGTCTTGCGGAGCGGCAAGCTTCTGTCCGTTGAGGGAGAAATACTCAATGGTCTTTACCTCCGACTGCAGCATCGGAGTATTGATGGCTGTCGGTTTGAAGGTGGGATAATACTCGTTTACAGGAGATATTGCATCTGCATTCTGCGCCTTTACGATAGGCTCCACGATAGAGTTGAGGTAAACCTCAAGGTTGGTATACCAGCCTTTCTCCGTGTCGAGGGTCTTGAGTTGGGCGTCGCCCGCATCGTTAGGGTTCAAGCCGTTGGCAATTTCCCATGCGTCCGGTATTCCGTCCTTGTCAGAATCGTAACCGGCAGCACGGCTCTCGCTTGTGAGTTCCGGGAAGCTTGCCGTTTTTGCATTCTGAGCATCAGAAGAGGGGTCGTTTACAACGTCGATGATGCCAGCCACCTTTGCATGAGATGCGTTGTAGGTTGTCGTGCCGTTTGTAGCCTCCTCCACATATCTTGCGTCGGCTGCATCGCGGTAAAGGCTTGCGCCTCCATAGGCAAGCACCTTTTCGTATGCCTTCTGTGCCGTGTGGGTGGTCACGTCGCCCGACTCTATCGGAGCGTCGAGCTTTATCTTGATGCAGTCCACACCACTGCCGTCCTTCACATAGGTCTGGTCTTCACCATAATAATGCTTGGCATCCTGCATATAGTAGTCGCCGTTGATAACATTCTTCTTGTCGTAAATAACGCCCTTCCAGTCGTAGTTCTCAGCAGAGGAGCCTGCAGCCGCAACGTAGTTTCCGCTGATAAAATAGCGGCTTGAATAGTTAGGGAACGGATTGTCGCCGCCGTTTGTGGCGTCGGAGAATGAAACCTGAGTCACGCGTGTCTTGTTCTTCGTGCCTGGACCTGCCTTGAAGTAGTTGTTCACCATATTTATATAGCCGCCGCCAGGACCGCCGTAGCAGCCGTTGCCTGTACCCCAGTTATACATCACGCAATTGCGGAAGTCCACACGCTCTGCCTGAATGGAATTGGCATACTTAGTCTTGTCGTAGCCGCCCCAGTTATAGCGTGCGCCGTTGAAGCGCGGAGCGCGGTTCTGCACGTGTGCCAGGAAGTTGTGATGGAACGATGCCGGCTTTCCGCCCCAAATGCCGCCGTAGCTGTGGTCGCCCTTGTCATGTCCGGCATTCAAGCCCTCGGCAAGCATACACCACTGCATGGTGAAGTCGCGGTTGTCGTAGAAGGAAGCAAGCTCGTCTATGCTCCATGACATTGAGCAGTGGTCGAGGATGATGTTCTTGTGCTCCCTGCCCCATGCCGTGTCGGCACCATCGTTCACGTTCTTCACCTGCGAACGGCGGAAACGGAGGAAGCGTACGATGACGTTGTCGCATTTGGTGAACTCTATTGTATAATAGCGCAGCGTGATGCCGCAGCCTGGTGCCGTCTGCCCGGCGATTGTGGTGTTTGAAGTGACCTGCAGGTTAGATTTCAGGTCGATGTAGCCGCTGACGTCAAAGACAATGGTCTTGGGACCTGCCTTTTTCAAGGCTTCGCGCAGGGAACCCGTTCCGCTGTCGTTGAGATTGGTCACATGATAGACTGTTGTCTTGCCGTCAGTGCCGCGTCCGCCCGTTGTGGTATAGCGTGCGAAGCCTTCCGCTCCCGGGAATGCCGGCACTTCATTCTGCGCCACTGCTCCCGATACGAGTGCGAGCGCAAAGAATGTAGAGAAAATTTTCTTCATATTTGTTTCTAATAGATTATATTTCGATATTGTATACTTCTGAACAATAGTGCAAAGGTACACCTTATTATCTTATAAGACAAAAAAAATTGACACAAGGTTTAAGCCTCATGCCAATTTTACTCTTTTTTCAACCAATTTTTTGCTGCTTATCGAAACTTCAGGATTGATTAAACGGCAATCATCATGATTGACGAGCTGTTTGTCAATAATCCGAGACCCTATTCAGCAAGCATATACAGCCGATGGTTACTTGTTCAGTTTCTCCACGTCGTAGCCCATTTTCTCCATCTCGAGCGATGCCCAGATGAAGGGACCTACACCCTTGCCGTCGTTTTCGCGGATAGGTTCGCTGATGTAATACTCAAACGAACCGTCGCGGCGCTTGTTCTCCTTCACCTTAGGAGCTGCCTTCAGCACCTTTGCGCTCACGCCCGGGCCGAGGCCCGAAACCTCGCAGCAGCGTGTCAGCGAGATGGTCTTATCGTCGTTCACCTTGATGAAATTGTTCAAGATGCCCTTGTATCCCTTGATTCCTGCCTCCTTCAACTTTCCGTCGAAATAGCCGAGTCGCGAACCCTTGAGCAATACGTATGTGAACATGGATGAAGCGGTGGCCTCAAGATAGTTGCGGCTGTCCTTCACGTCCATCACGTCATACCACAGGCCGGTCTTCTTGTCCTGGTATTTCACGGTGGCCTTCATCACCTTGTTGAGCATATCGATGAGGTCCTGGCGGTGGGCATAGTCGGCTGGCAGAGCGTCGAGCACCTCCAGGATAGCCATTGCATACCATCCCTGGGCACGTGCCCATGTGTGCTGCGAGAGTCCTGTGGTCTTGTCTGCCCAGAACATTTCGCCCGTCTCGTCCCATGCGTGCTTCCAGAGTCCTGTCTTCTCGTCATACGTGCGCTTGAAGGTCTTGGATATCTGGTCGAACGAATCGTCGTAGTATTTCTTGGCCTTCTTCTCTCCCTTCAGTATCGGGGCTGCCATGGTGTAGAACGGATGTCCCATATATACGCCGTCGAGCCACACCTGGTAGGCATAGATAGCCTTGTGCCACCACACGCCGTCGGTGGTGCGCGGCTGCTTCTCGAGCTGCTTGAAGATTGTCTTCAGCGCCAGTACGTTCTTCTTCTCGGGGAAGAGTTGGTTCATGCGCAGGATGAAGCGTGCCGGACGGGTGTTGTCGAGGTTGAATGCACTGTAGTCATAGCCCGTGATGTTTCCCTTCTCGTCAATCATCTTTGCAGGATACTGCTTCAGATATTCTATTATGCTCTCGTCCTGGCATGCCTGGTATGCGTCGAGCAGTGACTCGAGCTCGATGCCAGTCACGTAGCCCCACTTCGGTTTCTTGGCGAAATCAATGTAGCATGGATCGGGGTTGCGCTTGATTTCCGACATTGCCATCCACTGGCTGTAGGTCTTGTAAGGAGCCACGGAAAGCACCTGCGAACCGTTTATCTCCACATTCTCGTAGTTCGGCTGGTCGGTCTGTCCGGTAATGTAGACAGGCTTGCCGTATACGCCGTTGAACTTACAGTTCTTCAGATTGATGTTGTGGATTGTGTTACGGTCGTCGAAACCTACAATCATCACACCGTACTTGCTCTTCTGGCAGGTGACGTTCTCCATATATACGTTGCGCACCGTAGGATAGAATCCGCGGCGGCCCACTTCCTTAGCCTCGTAGTTGGTGTTGATCTTCAGCACCGTCTCGCCACACTGGCCCACGGTGACATTGCGGAAATATATGTTCTCTATCACTCCGCCGCGGCATGAGTTCGTCTTGATGCGGAGCACGCGGTCGAGGTCGGGACTGTCCATCGTACAGTTTTCCACGAACACATTGCTGCATCCGCCCGAAATCTCCGAGCCGAGCACAACGCCGCCGTGGCCGTCCTTCATGTCACAGTTGCGGATGATGATGTTCTTGCTCGGTCTGCCGGCATACTTGCCCTTGCCGCCCTTGCGTCCGTCCTCGTTTCTTCCGCTCTTGATGGCGATACAGTCGTCGCCGGTGTCAAAGATACAGTTCTCGATAAGCACGTTCTCGCATGACTCGGGGTCGCATCCGTCGCCATTTGGGCCGTGGTTCTCCACATGCACGCAGCGCACGGTGATATTCTTGCTAAGCAGCGGGTGCATCACCCAGAACGGAGAGCGGATCATCTTCACGCCCTCAATAAGGATTCCGTCACACTGGTTCAGGTTCACCGTCTGCGGACGGAGTCCCTTCCACGGACCGAACACGCGCTTCTCCACCGGCACGCCGTCCTCGGCAAACTTCAGCAAGTCAGCCCTTCCTCCAGGGTTCTGCTGCTTCTCCTTCACCACGATGTCACGGCTTTTCGGCGTCTTGCCGCTCATCAGCCACCATGTGTCGTCTGATCCGTTTCCGTCAATCACTCCCTCACCGGTGATGGCGATGTCGGTCTCCTTGAAAGCATAGATGAGCGGAGAATAGTTGATGCAGTCGAGTCCCTCCCAGCGGGTCTCCACGAGTGGATAGAGGCTGCGGTCGAACTCGAAGAAGAGCGTTGCGCCCTTCTCTATCACAAGATTCACATGGCTGCGCAGACGGATGGCTCCCGTCTTCCATGTTCCTGCCGGTACGACCACCTTGCCGCCGCCGGCCTTTGAACATGCCATGATGGCCTTGTTTATCGCTACCTGGTTCTTGACTGCCGTATTCTTCAGCGACGCCCCATACTTGGTGATGCTGAAGGTGCGGTTAGGAAACTGCGGCTCCCTGATGCTCTGCTCCACCTTCTTATATTCATTGTCCCATACGGACGCCATCATAGTAAGGGGGAAAAGCAGGCACAAAAAGAATAGTGCATTTAGCTTTTTCATAAAAATTTCAGTTGTTGAATGTTTTCGTTTTAAGTTTGTTTTTTACATTGCGCTTTTAGCAAATGCAAAGATACACATTTATATATATATAATTCCAAATCGGAGATAAAAATAAGGTTTATTTGCATTTGGCCTGCAACACGCGGAATCAAGGAAGCAGAAACTTCTTCATCCGGAACAAATCATCCTGTAAACGTACACATAGCAAGTATTGTGTTAAAAAACGGAATTAATCATGTTTATTCTTGCACAATTCACAACAAACCACTATATTTGCGGCATCTTATTTATGATTTCGCCATTTACGAAATCTATCGAGGTTGGTAGCATCCTGCGCCAACCTCTTTTGTTTCTTAACATTCTGCCACCATACCGACACGCTTTCACCACACTTTCGTTGACGTTTTCTTGCATCTTCGGCATGGATTTATTACATTTGCCGGCGAAAAGACAAACATACATCATCTATAACCCCTGAAAGCCAATGAATATCATACGTCTCGCAACATATCTCCTGGCAGCCGCCGCAATGGTCTGCTCATGCGAAAAGCCCACATACGAAGAGGACGGGAACGGCACCAGCCAAGGAAACAACAAGGACACTACCTCCGGCGCAGACCATGACAACGGCGGATGGGCGAACGGAAGCACCGGCGGAAGCGGAACCTCCGGTACAGGCACAGACTGGCAGGACGGCGACACCGTGGGCGTGAAGAAATTCTTCACCATTCCCGAAGGCAGGGCCGTATGGCTCAAGGGATACATCGTGGGCTGCGCCACAGGAAGCAAAGGCAACAAATACCAGACAGCGCCTCCCTTCGAATACGAGACGGCAATACTCATCGCCGACAGTCCGCAGGAAACCGACAAGGACAACACCGCCGCGATACAGCTGAAAAGCGGTACTACGGCAAGAAAGGACCTGAACCTCAAGACAAACCCGAACCTGCATGGCTGCAAGGTCATCATCTTCGGCGCCAAGACGCAATACCTGAAGCTGCACGGGATAAAGACCATATTCGCATACGAGATACCGTGACAAACCGATGGCAAAGAAAATGAAAACGGCACTACCTCCCGGTAGCGCCATCCCCTCTTAACTTATATAATAATACACGCATGATATCGTCAGTCCGGCATGACTACTCCCCTCGGACAGACAACACTCATTACGCATACATATACTGATACACCCACACCACGCAAGACAATACACTGCCTCCATGACATTTACGGGCAACATCGATAAAAACATAATTTTGCGTCCACTCCTTACATCGAGAAGATTCAGCCATCAAAAAAAAACAGTCAAGGCAGGTATTCTGACTTCGCTCCACTCTCCCGACACCTTCCCACCCTATCAAACAACGACAAAGGGCAGTGGCGTCATCGCCGGGAAAACAATAAAGGAGCTTACAGCTGCGGGACAGTCGGAGACTTTCACTCCGTTCCCTTTTGAGCGCTTCATCCGCGCACCCCAACTTTCAGCTTCGATACCGGCATAGCCAATATCATTTCGGATGCAAATGTATATCTTTTTTTTAAATCCACAAAGAAAAACAAGAATATTAAAGAAAAAAATTTGCGCAAACGAACAATTATATATACTTTTGCAGACAGGAAGGTACTTGACCGACGTCAAAATACCGACCTCATCAAGCAGAAGATTAATAACAAATAAAATTTGAAGCCTATAGAAACATCATTTACTTCACTAAAATTTGAATAAAATGATAATACTAAATGAAATGACCGACGAGCAGTTGGCATTGTCATACGTAAACGGAAACAATAAGGCTTTCGATTTGTTATTGTCACGCAATCAATCAAAGTTGTTTTCATATATTTTCTTTGTCGTTCACGAGCAGGATCTGGCGAATGACATATTCCAGGAGACCTTTGTGAAGGTCATCACCAAACTGCAGGAGGGCAAATACATCCCCTCGGGCAAGTTTGCAGCATGGATTATGCGCATTGCCCACAACGTGATAATGGACTGGTATCGCGACAGCCGGGCCCAGAACATCGTGGAGACAACGGAAGACAATGACCTCTCGAACCTGAACGCTGACAGCACCTACGACTACAACATCGAGGACCAATACGTCAACGAGCAGGTTCTGCGCGACGTAAAGAAGATGATGAACCTCCTTCCGCCCACACAGCGCGAAATCGTCTTCATGCGATTCTACCAGGACATGTCGTTCAAGGAAATCGCCGAAACCATCGGTGTAAGCATCAACACAGCCCTCGGACGCATGCGCTACGCCATACTCAACCTCAGACGCATGGCCAGGAAAAGCAACATGTCGCTGGAAGTGACTTTTAATTAGGAGTAAGGAAAGAGGAATCCCTTTTTATCAAGAATGTGTCTCCTTTGCATTATAACGTTTTAACATCAGAATGTTAAAATCACAGTGCCATAACGCTTCATAGCCGAAGAATTATGGCAAAAATGTTTTTTCGGGAAAATATCCGAATTTTGGTCTGTCTCTACAAATACTCATATATCAAGCATCTACATCATCTCTTGATTGCAAAGCTTCGCTTCATTCGGAGCAAAGCATCAGCTTTCAGACTATCAAACAAATCTATATGACAAAAAAGACAATACTACTTGTACTCTTGGCTACTGCCGCAACAAGCATTGGGGCGCAACCGTTGCCTACACCTACACGGGAGGCACGCCCCGGACTACGCTGGTGGTGGCTCGGTTCGGCTGTGGACAAGCAGAACCTGACCTGGAACCTTGACCAATATGCCAAGGCCGGAGCCGGAGCGGTGGAAATCACGCCTATATATGGAGTGCAGGGCAACGACAAGAACGACATTCCATATCTCTCGCCCAAATGGATGGACATGCTGCGCTATACCGAGGCAGAGAACAATCGGCTCGACATAGAGACGGATATGGCAACCGGCACGGGATGGCCGTTCGGTGGACCGTGGGTGCCGCTCAGGGAGGCAGCATGCAAGGCGGTGTTCGTAGATACCATTGTCAGCGCAAGGACGGACATAAAGAGCATAGACTTCCTCGTTCCGCAGAAGGAACGCCTCTACTCCACATTCAGGCTCGCGAAATCGTTCGCCGTAAAGGGACAGCCAGACAAGCAGAGAGTCATAGCCCTGTATGAGGGCAGGACAAGAAAGATGGTGGAGCGCGCCGCACCGGGAGGCGAAGGATATGTAATCGACCACTTCGACTCTACTGCCGTGGCGCACTACCTGGCACATATCGACAGTGCGTTCACGGCTTCGAAAACACCTTTCCCACACACTTTCTTCAACGACAGCTACGAGGAGCACAAGGCAGACTGGACGCCTACGCTCTTCGACGAGTTCAAGAAGAGGCGAGGATACTCGCTCGAAGACTGCATCGACAAGCTCGTTGACCGCGACCCGCAAGTGGTGAGCGACTACCGCGAGACGCTCGGCGACCTGTTGCTGACGAACTTCACCCGACAGTGGACAGCATGGGCACACCGCCACGGAGCGATAACCAGAAACCAAGCACACGGTTCGCCAGCCAACCTCATCGACTGCTACGGAGCGGTGGACATACCAGAGATTGAAGGATTCGGAATCACCGATTTCGGCATAAAGGGACTGCGCAAAGACCCAGGCATGACACGCCCCAACTTCAGCGACCTTAGCATGCTGAAATACGCGCCGTCGGCAGCACATATCACAGGTAAGAAATACACATCGAGCGAGACCTTCACCTGGCTGACGGAACATTTCCGCACATCGCTCAGCCAGATGAAGCCGGACATGGACCTGATGCTCTGTGCCGGAGTGAACCACATGTTCTTCCACGGCACGGCTTATTCTCCGAAGGATGACCCGTGGCCGGGATGGAGATTCTATGCTTCTATAGACATGAGTCCCACGAACTCAATATGGCGCGATGCTCCGGAACTGATGAAATACATCACGCGCTGCCAGACTTATCTGCAATGGGGACAGCCGGACAACGATTTTCTCGTATATCTGCCCGTAAGGGACATGTGGCGAGACAACCGCGATAAGCTCCTCATGCAGTTTGACATCCACTCCATGGCAAAGAAGGCACCGGACTTCATCAAGGCTATACTTGCCATAGACAAGGCGGGATTCGACTGCGACTATATCTCCGACCAGTATCTTATGACGACGGATTTCAAGGACGGGTCAATCGTCACCGCTGCCGGAACAAAGTATAAGGCAATCATAATCCCTGGCGACAATATAATACCGGAGAACGTAAAGCTGCATCTTGAGGACATGAAAGCAAAAGGGGCTGCAATCATCAAGGGCATTGACAATGCTGCCATGAAAGAGGCGGCAACTCCAGAGGAAATGAAGACGAAGCTCGGACTGAAGATAATACGCCGCAGCAACTCCATCGGGCATCACTATTTTATCGCAAACCTTACGGACCACGACATAAAGGCTACCGTGAAACCTGCCACAGGCGAAAGAAACGCACTATGGTACAACCCTATGACTGACGAATTCAACAGGGCTGACGTCTACAACAATGGCATAATGATAAACCTAAGGAGTGGCGAAAGCAGAATCCTCCTGTCATCCGGTCGCCCACTCAATGACTGGGGGATAAGCGACAGCATAGCACGCGCTACATACAGGAAGTATGCAGACGAAGACAGCAGGGCTATAGACATCACCAAGGAGAAATGGTCTCTATCCTTTACAGAGGAGGCCCCAAGAGTGAAGCAAAGATACAAGCTCAACCGGCTGCAGACATGGGAAAGTCTGGGCGACAGCGCTGCCGTAACCATGGGCACCGGTGTATACACCACGAGCTTCAAGCTCTCTGCCGAAGACAGCAGACGCAACTGGCAGATTGACCTCGGCGACGTGAGGGAGAGTGCCCGTGTGTATATCAATGACATATATGTGGGGTGCGCCTGGGCTGTGCCGTTCGTGCTCGACTGCAAGAACGCCTTGCGCAAGGGGAGAAACACCATACGCATCGAGGTGACCAACCTTCCTGCCAACCGCATTGCCGATATGGAACGGCGCGGCATAAAATGGCGCAAGATGAAAGAAATAAATATGGTGGACATCAACTACAAGAAGACGACCTACGAGAACTGGGCGCCAGTGGCAAGCGGACTGAACGGCAGTGTGATACTCAGGGAAATCAAATAGTAGCCATCAGCACCATCATGAAGATGGAAAAGAAATGGAATAATACAAGTAACAAACATTAAACATACGAATATGAAGAAATCACATATGGACAAGGCCGGGCAGGCAATGGCAAGTTGCGTACACGCCATAACTGTAACATTCGCCTTGCTTGCCACAACAGCAGCAGGCGCCAAGTCGGAGAAAGACCTATGGCCCGACGGCACACCGATTGACAAATGGTTTGCAGACACACGGAAAGCGGACGAGGCTTCGCTCGGCAAACGCTATGTCATTACCGACTACGGGGTGAAGACAGACAGCACCATCGTGCAGACTGCTGCCATCCAGGAGATAATCGACCATGTGGCCTTTGCGGGAGGCGGCGCTATTGTTGTTCCAAAAGGAACTTTCCTCAGCGGCGCGCTCTTTTTCCGCCAGGGCACCAACCTCATCGTTGAAGAAGGCGGAAAACTGAAAGGCAGCGACCGCATCTGTGACTTCCCTATCCAGAAAACGCGAATCGAAGGACAGACATGCAATTATTTCACGGCTCTCGTGAATGCCGACGGACTGGACGGATTCACCATTGCCGGCAAAGGCACTATCGACGGCAACGGACATAACTACTGGGAGGAGTTCTGGATACGCCGCAAGTGGAACCCGGAGTGTACGAACAAGGATGCACAGCGCCCGCGACTGGTATATATATCCAACAGCAAGAATGTTACGGTGCAGGACGTTCACTTGGTGAACAGTCCGTTCTGGACAAACCATATCTACCGTTCCAACCATGTACGCTTTCTCGGCTGCTTCATCTACGCCCCTACAAAGGGGCTGAAGGCTCCGAGCAGCGATGCCATCGACATCGACGTCTGCCACGACGTATTGGTTGACGGCTGCTACATGAGCGTGAACGACGATGCCGTGGCGATAAAAGGCGGAAAGGGCACATGGGCAGACAAAGACCCGAACAATGGTCCGAACTATAACATCATCATACAGAACTGCCGCTACGGCGTGGTGCACGGCTGTCTGACACTGGGCAGCGAAAGCGTTGAGGACAGGAACATCGTCTTGCGCAACATTGAGGTGAACATGGCTAACCGCGTACTTTGGCTGAAGATGCGCCCCGACACTCCACAGCACTATGAATACGTCAAGGTGGAGAACATCACCGGAACAACAGGCAGTTTCCTTGTAGTGCGACCCTGGACACAATTCTTCAAGATGGACGAACGCAAGGACATGCCCCTGAGCCAATGTAACAACATCATAATAAAGAACATAAAGATGGACTGCAATAATTTCTTTGATGTAGGCATAAGTGACAAATACCACTTGGCCGATTTCTCTTTCGAGAACATCAACGTGACCGACAAAAAGCCATCATTCGACAAAAATCTCATAGAAGGCACAAAAGTAAAAAACGTTTTCATCAATGGAAAGCGTCAGTAACAGAGAAGTGCAGCAGCCTTGCACCGATAGTGCAGCATAGGTATACTAACAGTATAACATACCTATACTCATCGTATAACATACCTATACTCATCGCATAACATAGCTATACGACCGATAAAACCGCTGTTCACGCCCACCCATTGAATCCCCGACAAGCAGGATGCTTTCTGTCGGAAGAGTGATGGAGTGAGGGTGTGAAAGCAAGTGTGAGGGTAAGTGTGAGGGTAAAAACACTTACCCTCACACTTGAAGCCCCGATAAACAGGGCGTTTCAGCCACATCTGTGAGGGTGTGAGGGTAAAAAAAGAAAAAAAATATTTTTCTTTTTTTAGTTTGAATTATTCTCGCTTCGCTGCGATTTAGAAACAAGGTTCGGCGACCGAAGGGAAAGCCAATTAACGGATATAGAAACAACGTTCGGCGGCCGGAGGGAAAAACCAATTTTCAATTCCAGATTCTTAATCGGCGAAGCCGACAACTCTACATTCTAAGCTCTTAATTCTTACAGTTCCTTCAGTCCCTTGATTGTGGCGATGGGGTCAGCAGCCTTGAACACATAGCTACCGCTGACAAGGACGTCAGCACCGGCCGTCACAAGGCGCGGAGCGGTCTCGGCCTGTACGCCGCCGTCTACCTGGATGAGCGCCTTGGAGTTTTTCCTGTCAATCAGTTCCCTCAGCCGCACCACCTTCTCCACGGAATTCTCGATGAACTTCTGTCCGCCGAATCCGGGATTCACACTCATGAGCAATACCATATCCACATCGTTCACTATGTCCTCGAGCAGGCAGACGGGTGTGGAGGGATTGAGAGTCACTCCGGCCTTCATGCCAGAATCGTGGATTTCCTGCACAGCACGGTGCAAATGCACGCATGCCTCATAATGCACATTCATCATCATCGCACCGGTCTTTGCCGTGCGCTGGATGTAGCGCTCAGGACGGTCAATCATGAAATGCACGTCAAGCGGCTTCTTGCATACCTTCGCCACTGCGTCTATCACGGGGAATCCGAATGAGATGTTTGGCACGAATGAGCCGTCCATAATGTCCAGATGAAGCCAGTCAGCCTCACTCTTGTTGATCATTTCCACATTGCGGCCCAGATTGGTGAAATCCGCAGCCAGCAACGAGGGTGAAATAATTGTTGCCATTTCTTTTTTGTCTGTATTTTTCTGATATTAATATTAGTATTCGTCAGTTCAAGCAATATGCTGTCATCCTGCCGTTAAGGTTCATCACCCTGTACGTATAGGCTATAGTGCGTATGAGATCAAGTGTCCGCTTTGACGGCTGCACATCTTCTGTAGTAAAATGTTTCATAGGCATTTTATCGTTTTTTTAATTAATCCTTTCAACTTATAAACGCCCACTTCCTTGTTTTATTACATTTAAGGGAAACTTTTTTAAATGAAGTATGAAGAATCCATATAAATGAAGAATCCATATAAATGAAGAATACCGGAATCCATATAATGTCTTGCCCCATATACGGAGGACTTGTTTACAGATAACTCCTATCTTACTATATCAAAATAGGCGAAGCCAAATTCTTCATTCTTCATTTTTCATTCTTCATTCTTCATTCTTCATTTTAGTACTCTCTTCCCCCACTCCGTTTTCTCATACCCTTGTGCAAGGCGGTTGGTGCTTGGGGCCGAAGTGTTCATGCCCGAGAAATGGTCTATGCGCACGGGGCCGGCCAGGGCGGAATAGTAGTATTCCGTATTACCTTTATATATAATGGTCTTGTCGAGCTGCCGGGAGAAAGCATCCAGAAGTTCGGGGTCGCTGCATTTCTTGGAGATGTAGTGTCCGAAGTCATAAAACAGCGTCGGGCTGTATCCGTCCATCCGCTGCAGGTCGGACGCCGCCACGCTGACATCCGCCGATGCCTGGTTGATGCGCATCACGATGGCGGCCAGATTGTCCATCTCGCTGCAGTCCGTCACGGCTATCGTGGCATAGGGAGTCTTCGATTGCGAATAGAAAGCGATGAACTCCTCCGCCACCTTCACGCAGTCGGCGTTGCCGAGCAGGTATTCGCCGCAGCGGCGGTAGGGAAAACCGGACGACATTATCTCCGTGGGACTGGCGATGATGTATTCCGCCACGTCTTTCATCTCGTATGCCACCTCGACGGACGACATATAGCAGTTGTCAAACAATATATATTCCATTTTCAGCCCTGCGTCCTTCAGTGCCGAGGCGAAGTCTTGGGTCTCAATCTGACAGTCTGCCGACAGTCCGCCCATATAGCGCGTATGCAGGGGCGAAGCCACATCATAGTGGCGCATTATCCTCTTGGGCTGCCCGATCTCGTCGGTATGCACCCACGCCATACCGTGGCACCCCACTATCATTGCGTATTTCCGTGCCGGAGCAATCTCTTTCAGGTCGGCAAAGAGCGAGGCCATTGACTGCCGCGAAGTGAACGTTCGGTTATGATAGCGGCGCAGGGTGTCGGCGACGCAGCGCCCCTTAGCAGACTTCAGTTCGTAGACCACGGCATCGTCTGGCGCAGTGGCCATACACACCACCACCCTCTCGCCATGCAGTCCGCGGCTGGCGATGACTGAGGAGAAATCTGAAACATTCGCCTTGAACTCCCCAAGGAGCGTGGTGCTCCATGGATAGAACATCACGATGGTCTTCTCCACCTCATCTTCCTGCCATCCGCTGTCTTCCGACGAGCACGACGCCATGCCGACAAGCACAAGCGCCGCGAATATGTATATCATGAATCTGTTGAAACGCATAGTTACACATTTTTAAGGTTTTATCCCACAAAGGTAAACATTTTTATGGACAAAGTGAGCATCATCCTGCAATTTTCCGCATCTGGAGTACATCCAGACGATATGCTCCGGCGATTGCATTTTCACTCCCCGACGTTTCAAAAGGCAGGATTCCACCTGCTCGGAAAGCATTTTGCGAAGGTTTTTACGGGATTTGCAACAAATAATACGGATTAAATTTGGCATGAAATGAAGAAATGACTACATTTGCGCCCGACGAAGGAGCATTATGCTTCCTGATGCAATGGAACAGCAGGAAAGAAGTCGCATAAGACATCAACATTATATCAATTAATAACACACATTAAAAAAGGATTTTTGACTATGGTAAAAACATTCAAGTACCTTTTGTGCGCCGCAGCTATGCTGACGGCATCCACATCGGCAAGCGCCGACACCGGACAGGGTAACGGCAACAAAGGCCCACGCCTTTGGGGATGCCTCTACAATTCAAATACGTGGAACGAGGACGGTTCCGATGCCGGACTGTACCGCATCAACCTCCAGCCAAGTATAAGCTCGGAGAAGATTTTCACCAACGACGAATGCTTCGCCAACGGCGGAGCGAGAATCCACGACGGCAGATACGGGGTGTTCTCATGTGACTATTCGGGCGCCGGCTACGGCGTGGTCTACACCGACTACCTGGAGTTCAACTACACATCGGGCAACCGCGTCTATTCGCGCAGACAGCTCAGCACATCGCTTGCTTCGATAGAGACGGCACAGTATGTGGAGACGGGCGACGTGTACGGCGTATACTACAACAGCAACATGTCGGCTCTGGAATTCGGAGAGATGAATTTCGACGAATTCACGCGCTCCACAATCGGCGAAGCCACACACTTATATCTGGCCCTCGGCATTTCGAGCGAGAAAGACCTCTACGGCGTTGCCACAGACGGCAACCTCTACAAGATTGACATTTACGACGGAACGGAAACTCTCGTGGGTAACACGGGAGTGACGGGGCTGACGAACGATAGCGGACAGTATTATCCGCAGAGCGGAGAAATAGACCAAAGCACGGACACGTTCTACTGGAACGCCGTGACCACCAGCGGCAGCTCGGCTCTCTACACCATTGACCTGAAGACCGGAAAGGCCACAAAGATTGGCGACATGCCGAACGGCGAGTCATACGTGGGCCTCTGCATACCGCCACTTGAAGACCAGGGCGACGGTCCGGCACGCATCGGCGACCTTGATGCCGTGTTCCCTAACGGCGGCGCAGAGGGTACCGTGACATTCACCGCACCAACACTCACTATGAACGGCGACGAAATCGGTGAGCAGATGACATACACCGTGACGATGAACTACAGTATTGACAAAAAGATAACCGGCACCGTAATGCCTGGCGAAAAGGTGAGCGTAAACGTGACGGGAGTTGATGGCGGCACTAACGTAATCGCTGCAAAGGTGGAGAGTTCAAAGGGAGCATGCCCCGAGGAGGAATTGCTTAAATACGTAGGTTTTGATACTCCGCTGCCAGTGGGCAACGTAAGCTTCACATACAGCAACGCCACGGGCAAAGCAACCGTGACATGGGATGCGCCGACAGGCGGAGTCAAAGGTGGATTCCTGGGCGAACTGGTATACAACGTGACGCGCTATCCGGGCGCTGTGAAAGTGGCAACGGGCATCAGCGAGCTCACAGTCAGCGAGGCGTTGCCGGCTACAGACAATACGGCATACTACTACGGCATCGTTGCCGTAAACGGTTTCCGCGAGAGCGACATGGCACAGTCGAGGACACAGACCATCGGTCCGGGCTACGACACACCATACAATGCCGACCTCTCTGATGAGCAGGTGTTCAACACCTTCACCGTGATTGACGCCAACAAGGACGGCAAGACATGGTCATACGGCAAGGTGGACAACTTCGGCACTTCCGACAAGAACACGGCAGTGAGCATGTACAGCATCGACAATGATGCCGACGACTGGATCATAACCCCACCGGTGAAGCTCCAGAAGGGCAAGACATACGACGTGAAGTTCACCGCCCAGTCTGCCTATTCGAAATTTGACCAGAAGATGGAAGTGAAATACGGCAACGACGCTCTCATCGAAGCGATGACCGCCACTCTGCTGGAACCGACCATCCTGCCGGGCACACCTACCGAGTACACGATGCAGATTATTCCTACAGCCGACGGAAAATACTATATCGGCTTCCACGACATCAGTCAGGTGAACATGTTCCGCACCGCCCTCCACAGTGTGTCAGTCACCGAGGGAACGCCTACAGGCATATCGGCTATCGATGCCGCCCCTGCCGACAGCCGTATCTACACCATCGACGGCAGACTGGCCAACAAAAACGCATCGCTTCTGCAGAAGGGTGTCTACATAATGAACGGCAAGAAGATCGTGAAGTAGAAGAAAGACTGCGGAATGAAGAAAGACTGTGGAACTTGGCCATGACCTGTTTCCACAAGAAATAAAAGCAAATGAAAGTCCCCTGCCTGTCATCCATACAAGGATTGCCGGCAGGGGAAATTCTTTTAAAAAGCTGTCTCTATAAGCAGCCACATTATTTTAGCTTTAGAATCAGTCAGTGGAACATGATTTTTATGTTTGGGGGTGCAAAGGTAATGCAATAAATGAACAAGACAACATCATAAAAACTATAATACCATTGATTATTTCTATTATAACCGCACAATCTCATTATTTTTTTGTACTTTTGCATTTGCAGGGGATATCGCCCTCACTTCCAACCAAATACATAAAAGATGGAAGAAGAACAACATAGACAGTTCATATACTGTCCAATAAAAGTTGGCTAATCGGTCTTTGAAATAATTGAAATACAGTCTA
>OLSD01000095.1_pt1 | contig 88318 bp, 76 predicted proteins | sample 1672211 | NCBI WGS metagenome assembly OLSD01 (sample SAMEA3136659, study PRJEB25190) | human gut metagenome | reverse complement strand
ATTTGTTAGATTCTGTTCTTGCAAGTACGATGATTTCCAACAGTGAGTATATCGTGATGCTTAATCAGGCAGAGCCGGACAGAGCAAAACTGGCAACACTACTAAATATCTCCACAGAACAGATGGGATATATGCGGTGAAGAGTTGAAGGTTATGGACAAAGTTACGGAGCGATTGTTGTGGGGAGATTATTTATGTAGAAATAAAAGAACGAGAGTTCAGTCAAAAGATTATATGACACAGAAATGAACGAAAATTTAAGAAAATCTAAATAGTATTTCCAACTGTTTTCCAGTATACTGAAACTATAATTGGACATTGGAACTTAAGTTATGTGGTGAGGGTATAGTGCGATAACTTAGAGGGACAAATTGGATCTGGAAAGTGCTGCGGCTTCCTTATTGAGGCAATGGAGAGGAAACTCAGGAATCGTGGAAGCCTTTGCTGAACACGATTCCCGCTTTCAGAGGTTCCTCGGAATGGTTTGCCGAAGGAAAGCCGCAGCACTTTCTATATACACTTTGTCGGACTAACTTCAACAAACTTTTACACCTTAAAAGTAGAATGATGAGGAGGGAATGAAAATGAATGTAAATGGGAATTTCAAAGACAATCTGATGGGGAAGAAAAAGGTGATTTTTATTGGATGCCTTATTTTTGCAGTCGCTCTGATTGCCGCAATCCTGCACATGGTTTCAGGAGGGGGAAAGGATTCCGCGAAGAACATCTACTACGCGGATAAAGTCAGCGTGATCACCGGAAACGGAAGCGGAACCGTGAACCGCTTTGCAGGCGTTGTGGAGGCGCAGGATACTTTGAAAATCTCACTTTCAGAAGGACAGAAAGTGAAAGAGATTTTCGTGGAAAAAGGGCAGGAAGTGGAGCCTGGGACGAAACTCTTTGAATATGATACAGAGGAGCTTGCAATGACACTGGAGCAGGGAAATCTGGAGCTGGAAAAGATAGGAAACAGTATTTCCAATCTGAATTCACAGATTGCGGCCTTAACGACAGAGAAAAAGAATGCACCGGCAGGTGAGCAGCTTTCTTATACAACGCAGATCCAGGAGCTGCAGACGAATGTAAAACAGGAAGAATATAATTATAAAGTAAAAGAACTGGAAGTGAACCGGACGAAGAAGAGTCTGGAATCATCCACGGTGACATCCACGATTGCAGGAATTATCCAGGAGATCAATCCGGATCCTGGTTATGATGATTACAGTGGAGAAAAGCAGGCATTTATGAGCATTCTTTCTACCGGAAAATACCGAATTAAGGGAAAAATCAGTGAACAGAATATCGGTGAGCTTCAGCCGGGAATGGATGTGACGGTGCGGGCAAGGAATAACCAGGAGGAAATCTGGAAGGGATCTGTGGATGTGATTGACACAGAAAAACCGGAGAGCAGTTCACAAAGCGAGATGTATTCCGGTTCGGATTCTTCTGCCCGGGCAACTAAGTATCCATTTTATGTAACGCTTGAAACCAGTGATGGTCTGATGCTGGGACAGCATGTATATATCGAGCCTGGAACCGGAGTAAATACAGAGGGATTACATCTGATGACTGCTTATATTGTAGATGCAGACGGGAAAGAGCCTTACGTCTGGGTAGCAAATAAAAAGGACAGACTGGAAAAGAGAACTGTAAAGCTTGGTGCTTATGATGAGGAGCAGGATACATGGGAAATTACAGAAGGACTGAAAGAGACGGATTACATTGTCTGGCCGGATGGAGAATGTAAAGAAGGAGCAGCCGTTCAGAAGAACGAAAATGTACAGGCAGGAGGCATGGAAGAGGGGGAATAAAGGATGACTTTTCAAAAAAGAAATAAGAAAAAAATTCTTCAGATCGGGATTGCTTTGGTTGTCTGTGTATGTTTCATTGGAGGCGGCACTTTATTTGCAATGAAAAAAAGTGAAAAAGCGGTCAAGGTAGCACCGGTAGCCAGTATGAGTAATGGTGGATGGTATTCAGAATCGGATATTTATGATTATGCGAAGGTGCAGGCAGGTGCGAGCCAGGACATTTACCATGATGATACCCTTACGATCAAGGAGATTTATGTCAAATCAGGGGATACGGTGAAGATCGGCGATCGTCTGGTTGCCTATGATACTACGCTTGCAGGACTTGAGCAGGAAATGAAGCAGATGGAGATTCAGGGGATTGAACTGAATATTCAGAATCAAAAGGCAGAATTAGAGCAGCTGAAAAATGCAAAGATTGTTTCGTCTGTTGAAAGAAGCCAGGATGAGCTGCGGAAAATGACTGCAAAAGGAACCAGACCTGGAATAATACGGACTGCGGATGCAAAGAAAAATGAAGGGGAAAATCCGGATACTTCCGAAAATCCTGAGCAGCCGGAGACACCAGAAAATCCGGAAGGACCGGAAAAACCATCAATCGGGAAACCGTTTCCGGAAGAACTGAAGGATAAGATCATTTATAAAGAGATTACAAAGGACGCTGCTCCTTATAATGAAGATGGAGATGGAACAAAAGAAAAGCCGTATCGCTATCTTTGTGCGCCGGGAGCAACGGTAAATGCGGAGTTCATGCTGAAAATGCTGGAAGAGAGGGCAGTCTGTATCTTTGATGTAGTGGATCAGGAGAAGGAACCGACGCTTCTTTTATACTCCTGGACGCTGGACGGAAAGACCGGACAGGTGATAAAGCCTGAAAATCCGGAACAGCCGGAGACACCGGAAGAGCCGAAAATTCCGGATGAACCGGATAATCCTGGTGGATATGAGGAGCCGGATCCGGGAGAGGCAGATGGAATGACCAGGGAAGAGCAGGCAAAGCAAATCCAGGAAAAAGAACAGAAGATCAAGGACCTGGATCTGGAAAAGCGAACAGCACAATTGGAATTGAAAAAGCTGGATAAAAAAGTAAATAATGGTGTTGTAAAGAGTACAGTAGAGGGAACGGTAAAAGCTGTACTTGACGAAGAAGAGGCAAAGCTGGAGAATAAACCGGTTATATCTGTGACCGGAAAAAATGGTTGTTATGTAATCGGAGGGATTGCCGAAAGCAGCTATGATAAATTAAAAGAGGGTATGACTGTGATGGTGACTTCCTGGAATACGGGGAACTCTTATGAGGCAACGATCACCAGCATCGGTAATTCACCGGTTGAAAGTATGAAGAGCAGCGAGAATCCTAATATGTCCTACTATCCGTTTACTGCAGTGGTTGAGAAAGATGCAGACCTTTCATCTGGTGAGGGTGTCAGTATTTCCGTAGACGGACTTTCGGGTGACAGTGGGAATTCGATTTACCTGGAACAGATGTTCATAAGAGAAGGCGGAAACCGCTCCTATGTATACAAGAAAGGAAAACATGGAAGGCTGGAGAAGCAGTATGTAGAGGTTGGAAAAAATATGTACGGTTCCATTGAAATCGTTTCCGGACTTACCATGGAGGATGAGATTGCATTTCCGTATGGAAGAAATGTAAAAGAGGGTGCGAAGACAAAGACAGTGGAGTCATTGTATGATTATAATTAATGAGGGGGTGAGGAGATGCTTGAAGATATCAGGCTGGCATTTCAGGGAATCTGGAGTCATAAGCTGCGGTCTGCGCTGACGATGCTTGGTATTATTATCGGAATCGGATCGATCATTGCAATTGTTTCAACGATCAAAGGAACCAATGAGCAGATCAAGAAAAATCTGGTTGGCGCGGGAAATAATGCGGTCAATATCCAGCTTTATCAGGGAGACTGGACACTGGATCTGTCTTATCAGGAGGTTCCGGATGGAATACCGGAGATTTCAGATCAGGTACTTGGTGAGATCCAGGCACTGGATGAGGTGGAAAGTGCAGCCCTTTATCACAGACGGAATGAATATGATGCTGTATATGCAGGCAGTCAGAAGCTGGCAAGCTGTAATATTTTTGGAATAGATTCCAATTATCTGGATGCCTATGGATTTCAGATCACAAAAGGGCGTGGCTTTTCCGAAAAAGATTTTACTGCAAACCGAAAAGTTGTGCTGCTTGATAAAACGACAGCCACAGCTCTATTTCCGGATGGAAATGTGATTGGAAAGATTATTGAGGTTAAAGGGGAGCCATTTACGGTGATCGGTATGATGGCGAGAAAAGAAAATTCACAGCCGGTGATCAATTCGATGGAAGACTATTACCGTTATGTATCCACGGATGGAAGCGGAACGATCTGTATTCCGGATACACTGTGGCCGATTATTTATCAGTACGATGAACCGCAGAATCTGGTTGTCCGCGCGACAAGCACAGATGAGATGACTGCGGCAGGAGAAAAGGCGGCAGATATCCTGAACAGTTACCTGACCGTGTCTGATGAGACGATAAAGTATAAAGGGGAAGATCTTCTGGAACAGGCGAACCAGATCCAGGAGATCAGCAGCTCGACGAACCAGCAGCTGCTCTGGATTGCAAGCATTTCACTTCTGGTTGGCGGGATCGGTGTTATGAATATTATGCTGGTGTCTGTGACAGAAAGAACGAGAGAAATCGGTCTGAAAAAGGCACTGGGGGCAAGAAAAAGAAGAATCCTGACGCAGTTTCTGACGGAAGCGGCAGTACTTACCCTTCTCGGAGGTCTGATCGGTGTGGCAGGAGGGATTGCGCTTGCCTATATTATTTCCGCAGTCTCGGCAGTTCCGGTGGCAATCAGCGGAGTGTCCATTCTGGTCGGAGTAGTATTTTCCACACTGATCGGAATTATTTTCGGACTCCTTCCGTCGGTGAAGGCGGCGAACATGAATCCAATCGATGCACTGAGAAGTGAGTAGGTTTATGTAGAGAAGAATTATTTGTCGGATCCAAGATTGCAGACAAATAGATAGTATCTGTTCTGCAGGAAAGTGGCGTGCCTTACTGGCACGCCATTTTTAAAAATTCTTCCATTGCCCTTGTCTGGTAGCGACCATTTTTCCAGTAGAACCGGATGTCACGGCTGCTTTCGCCTGCAGGAAGCTTATAGTACACCACATCAGAGGTAAGAGGTACTTTTGAGAGCATGATATCTCCGATAAAAGAGATCCCCATGCCGGAGCAGGTGATGTTGTAAGAAGTCATCTGCTGATCCATTTCCAGGATGATATTTGGTTCAAAGAGATTGTTCCGGCAGATCATACGGGCACGTTTTCCAGTGTCGTTTTCCGGTTTCAGCATAATAAAAGGCTCACTTTTAAAGCGTGTCAGAGGAACGGGAGGACAGGATTCTTCCAGAAATTTTTTGCTCAGGATATCTTCTACAGGAAGCTGATAGGAGCGCAGCGTATTATTGATCGGGAATGCTCCCGGAACAGCAAGGATCAGGTGCTCTTCCTGAAATTTACGGCAGCCGTAGATGGTGGCATCCAGAACACTGCTGTCCAGCATCAGATCCAGCTGCCCGTGTCGCAGCATACGGGCAAGATTGGCAGTGGTTTCTTCAATCAGGCTGATCTGGATTAGAGGATATCTGCGGGCAAAATCCGCGATCAGCGGAGGCAGGATCCAGGAGGAAAACAAGTTGCTTCCTCCGAGGGTGAGTGTTCCTTTTTTTAGGTCGCCCCAGTCGTTTGCAAATCCTTCAAATTCATTCTGGATACTTTTTATTTTTTCTACCGCTTTGATATACTGTACCCCACATTCGGTAAGGGAAAGTGGTTTGGTACTCCGGTCAAAGATCGGATATCCGATGTGATGCTCGACACGCTTTACGTTGGCACTGAGTGAAGGCTGTGAGATAAATAACTTCTCAGCCGCCTTGGAAAAGCTTTTTTCCAGATAAACTTCATAGACATATTCCATTCCCTGAAACATAGGTATTCTCCTTTGACATAGTTTTAAAATTATAGTTACTATAAAAATATATGTATTAGATTATATTGTAACACAGAGCTATAATGAAAACAACAAAGGCAATACGCCAGAGAAAAATGGAAAATCGAGGGATTTTGAGATGGAAAATGGAAAAGAAAACAAGACAGGTTATCGTGTAGAACAGGATTCAATAGGGGCAAAAGATATTCCGGGAGATGTATATTACGGGGTACAGTCATTGCGTGCTGCGGAGAATTTCCGTATTACCGGGCTGAATATGCATCCGGAGATCATCAACAGTCTTGCGTACATAAAGAAAGCATCTGCGATCACCAACTGCGAGAGTGGGATTCTGGAAAAGAAAAAGGCAAAAGCAATCGTACAGGCATGTGATGAAATCCTTACAGGAAAATTGCATGAGTACTTTATCGTAGATCCGATCCAGGGAGGTGCGGGTACTTCTCTAAATATGAATGCAAACGAAGTCATTGCCAACCGTGCGATTGAGATTCTTGGCGGGAAAAAGGGAGATTATTCAGCAGTAAATCCGAATGATGATGTAAACTGCGGACAGTCCACAAATGATGTTATTCCGACAGCTGGCAAGATGACTTCACTCAGACTTCTTCAGAATCTGAAAAAAGAACTGCTCAGACTTCATGGAGCGCTCTGCAAAAAGGCAGAGGAATTTGACCATGTGATCAAAATGGGACGCACCCAAATGCAGGATGCAGTTCCAATCCGTTTGGGTCAGGAATTTCAGGCATATTCCGATGCCATCATGCGTGATATCCACCGTATGGATAATGCGATGGACGAGATGCGTACCGTCAACATGGGTGGAACGGCAGTCGGAACCGGAATCAATGCAGATGAAGCCTATGTAAGCCGCATTGTTCCGAATCTTTCAAAAATATCTGATATTCAGTTTGTCCAGGCTTTTGATCTGATCGATGCAACCCAGAACCTGGATCCGTTTGTGGCAGTATCTGGTGCAGTGAAAGCGTGTGCAGTCACACTTTCCAAGATTGCAAATGACCTGCGTCTGATGTCATCCGGACCAAGAGCCGGATTTGGTGAGATTAACCTTCCGGCAAAGCAGAATGGTTCTTCGATCATGCCGGGAAAAGTGAATCCGGTCATCCCGGAAGTAGTGAACCAGGTCGCATTTAACATCATTGGAAATGATGTGACGATCACGATGGCAGCAGAGGGTGGACAGCTGGAACTGAATGCGTTTGAACCGATCGTATTCTACTGTCTGTTCCAGTCGATTGATACACTTGCATATGCAGTGCAGACTTTTATTGACAACTGTGTGACAGGAATCACAGCCAATGAAGAGAGATGTCGTCAGCTGGTAGAGAACAGCATCGGCGTAATTACTGCAATCTGTCCGCATGTAGGCTATGAGAAAGCAGCGGAGATTGCGAAAAAAGCAATGAAGACCGGGGAATCCATCCGTAATCTGATTCTCAGAGAAGGTCTTTTAAGTGAAAAAGAGATGGAAACCGTTCTGAATCCGGTCAATATGACAGAGCCAGGTATTTCGGGAAAAGAACTTCTCAGAAAATAAAGAATAAAATTTTTCTAAAAGACATGATTTTCTCCTTTTAAGGGTGTACAATGAAACATACGCGTTTCATGAGTTACAACTTAAAAGGAGAATTTTTATGCTTCAAATTCAACATATCTGCAAAGAATACCGTACAGGTACGCTGGTACAGAAGGCACTGGATGATGTAAGCCTGAATTTCAGGGACAATGAATTTGTTGCGATCCTGGGACCGAGTGGTTCGGGAAAGACGACGTTTCTTAACATCATCGATGGACTGGATCGGTACGATAGTGGTGATCTGATCATCAACGGGATTTCTACGAAAAAATATAAAGACAGAGACTGGGATTCCTATCGGAATCATACAATTGGTTTTGTATTTCAGAGTTATAATCTGATTCCACATCAGACGGTGCTTGCCAATGTGGAGCTGGCACTGACTATTTCTGGGATCGGGAAGGAAGAACGGAAAAAGAGAGCGATTGAGGCTCTGAAAAAAGTTGGTCTTGGGGAGCAGTTGCATAAAAAACCGAGCCAGATGTCAGGCGGACAGATGCAGAGGGTGGCAATCGCCCGTGCGCTGGTCAATGATCCGGATATCCTGCTTGCTGATGAACCGACAGGAGCGCTGGATACGGCGACCAGTGTGCAGGTTATGGAACTTTTAAAAGAAGTGGCAAAAGACCGGCTTGTTGTAATGGTTACACATAACCCAGAGCTTGCTGAAGAATATGCGACCCGTATCGTAACGCTCAAGGACGGAAAGATCCGTTCGGATACGGACGAATTTTATGTCAATGAAGCGGTCATGAAGGAGCCGGAGCATAAGAATATGGGGAAAGCTTCCATGTCATTTCTGACGGCTCTTTCCCTGAGCTTTAATAACTTAAAGACGAAGAAAGCAAGGACTCTTCTGACATCTTTTGCCGGTTCTATTGGAATTATCGGGATTGCACTGATACTGGCACTTTCCAACGGAGTCAATGCCTACATCAAGTCAATTGAAGAAGAGACTCTTTCCGAGTATCCGCTTCAGATCCAGAGTACCGGATTTGATATGACATCGATGATGGTAGGCAATATGGACAGTGGTTCGGGCAGTTCGGATAAGAAGGAGACAAAAAAAGACGGGGAAGTCAAGGTTATGCAGATGATGACCAATATGTTTTCCACGATGGATTCCAACGATCTGAAATCCTTAAAAAAATATCTGGACAGCGGTAAAAGCGGAATCGAAGATTATACCAGTGCAGTGGAGTATTACTATAGCATTTCACCGCAGATTTTTCGGCAGAATAAAGACGGTTCTGTCCGTCAGGTGAATCCGGATAAATCCTTTGAGTCACTGGGGATCGGTTCCGGTGCAAGCACCAGCAGCCTGATGTCATCAATGATGAGCACCAATGTGTTTTTTGAGATGCCGAAGACAGAAAGTCTTTATGAAAACCAGTATGATGTGAAGGCAGGACGCTGGCCGCAGAATTATAATGAATGTGTGCTGGTGCTGACTTCGGATGGTGGAATCAGTGATTTTCTTCTCTATACCCTGGGGCTTCGGGATCAGTTGGAACTGGATGAGATGATCCAGGAGTTTATCAATGAAGAAGATGTCAATACACCGGCAGATATTGGAAATTACACATACGAGGATATTTTAGACAAGACGTTCAAATTGGTCAATGTATCTGAATGCTATGAATATGACAGCCAGTATAAGATCTGGAAGGATAAATCCGATAATAAGGAATATATAAAGAAACTGGTGGACCAGGGCGAAGATTTGAAAATCGTCGGAATCGTGCAGGCATCAGAGGATGCAAATGCCTCTGCTCTGACACCGGGGATCGGTTATCCACAGAGTCTTGCCGAGCATGTTGCGAAAGAGGCTACGAAAAGCGAGATTGTAAAAGATCAGCTGGAGAATCCATCCAAGAATGTATTTACCGGAGAACAGTTCGGAACCACAGAAGAGAAGAACGGACTGGATGCGAACAGTCTGTTTACGGTAGATGAGGATGCACTTCAGAAAGCATTTGCTTTAGACGACAGTGGATTTTCCGGTGATATGTTGTCGGCAGATTCCCTGAATCTGGAAAATGCATTCCGGATGGGTGGGGATTCTCTGGATTTGTCCGGGATGATAAATCTGGATCAGATCAGTCTTGACGTGTCCGGTATGCCACAGATGAATCTTGGCGATATGATCGGAAGCCTGGATCTTACCGTAAAACCGGGTGGAATGCAGAAGTTGTCTGAGAGTGTTATGGAAGGTTATCAGGAGTATGTGAAATTCCATCCAGAAGCAGATTATTCAAATCTGGCGAAAGATTTTATGGATTATCTGATGACGGATGAAGCGCAGAAGATCCTGAAAGATAATCTGCAGGAGATCATTGAGAGCACCGGTGGGTTTAAGATTACAATTGATCAGATGCAGGAGCTTGTACAGCGTGTGATGGAAGGATATCAAAAGTATGCTGCGGAAAAAGGATATACAGATCCGGATAAATTTGGAGAATACCTGGCGGAGTATTTACAGACCGAGGAAGCAAAAGAGATTATGAATGCCTGGCAGCAGGAGATTTTTGGAGATACGGTGATAAATATTACTTCTGATCAGCTGACAAAGCTGGCAAGAGAACTTGCCGGCGGTTATTCGGCATATGCTGCGGCAAATGGAAAGGCAGATCCTACGAAGATGGGAGAGCATTTTCTGAATTATCTTGCCACAGCAGATGGAAAACAGCGTCTGATGAACGGACTTTCCGAGGTGATCGATATGGATCAGCTGGAGAGCCAGTTAAGTGCGACAATGGGAAGTTACATGGCAAAGGCAATGGGAACTTATACCCGAGCAATTTCGGATGTGCTTGAGACACAGATCACTTCGGCAATGAATCAGATCGTCACTCAGATCACAGAAGAAATCGGGAACGCCATGCAGGCTGCCATGGGAAATGTGGGAACCCATCTGCAGAACATGCTTGAAAGTTCGATGAAGATTGATACCGATGCATTTGCAAAGGCATTTCAGATGAATATGACAGAAGATGATCTGAAAGAGCTGATGACATCCATGACAATGAGCGCGACTGCTTCCTATGACAATAATCTGCAGAAGCTTGGATACGTGGATTTTGCGAACCCGAGTCAGATTTCCATATATCCGACGGATTTTGAGAGCAAGGAAAAAGTGGTGAAAATCCTGGATTCTTATAACAGCCGGATGGAAAAAGAAGGAAAAGAGGAACAGATCATCACTTATACCGATATAGTCGGAACACTGATGTCTTCCGTGACAAATATCGTGGATATCATCAGCTACGTGCTGATTGCGTTTGTGGCGATTTCCCTTGTAGTATCTTCAATTATGATCGGGGTTATCACCTACATCAGTGTACTGGAACGGAAGAAGGAGATTGGAATCCTGCGCGCGATCGGGGCATCTAAGAGAAATGTATCGCAGGTATTTAATGCAGAAACCGTTATCATTGGTCTGTGTGCCGGACTGATCGGAATCGGACTGTCACTGCTGCTTCTGATCCCTGGAAATATGATCATCCATGCGGTGGCAGATAATAACAAAATTAATGCATTTTTACCAGTGCTTCCGGCAATTGTGCTGATTCTTTTGAGTATCGGGCTTACCCTGCTCGGTGGAATCATTCCGTCAAGGAAAGCAGCAAAGAGCGATCCGGTGACAGCGCTTAGGACAGAATAAAAAAAGAGAATGAGGGAAAAGGAAAATGGATAAAGAGAAAAATACAAAAGCAGTGAGTGAGGAAAATATTTACTGTCTGAATGGAAGAGCGCCGGTAAAAAAGGCGATTCCGTTCGGACTACAGCATGTTCTGGCAATGTTTGTGTCGAATTTGGCACCGGTGCTGATCGTGTGCAGTGCGGCATTTGTGAGAGGATCGGAGAATCACTTAAGTGCTGCGGAAATTACGCAGCTTCTGCAGTGCGCGATGTTTGCAGCGGGGATCGGGACCTGTCTGCAGCTTTACCCGGTATGGAAGATTGGCTCCAGGCTTCCGATCGTTATGGGAGTCAGTTTTACCTTTCTTGGTAGTCTGCTGATGATCTGTACCAATCCGGAACTTGGATATGAAGGGATGGTAGGGGCGGGGATCGCCGGAGGGATTTTTGAGGGACTGGTAGGAATGAGTGCCAAATACTGGAAACGGCTCCTGACACCGGTAGTATCGGCATGTGTGGTGATTGCGATTGGGCTTTCCCTCTTGTCGGTAGGAATGGATTCCTGGGGCGGTGGAAACGGAGCAGAAGATTTTGGAGCGTGGTATCATCTTCTGGTCGGATTTTTCACACTGGTTGTGTGTCTGGCTGCCCGTTATCTGTTAAAAGGTGTATACAAGAACCTGAATGTACTGGTTGGTCTGGTCTGTGGGTATCTTCTGTCCATTATATTTACTGTGGCAGGGAGTGCACCGATGGTTGATTTTTCAGGAATTACAAAGACGATCGAGCAGGTTGGTGTATTCAGCCTTCCAAAGCTTGTATTTTTTACTTCCCATAAACCGGTTTTTGATCTGGGAGCATTCTTTACTATTGCAATTGTATTCCTGGTATCGGCAGCGGAGACAACGGGTGCAACTACTGCAGTGTGTACCGGTGCACTTGGACGGGATATCAAGATGGAGGAACTGCAGGGGTCTCTTGCCGTGGATGGATTTTCCAGTGCGATTTCAGGATGCTTTGGATGTCTGCCGCTTACTTCTTTCAGTCAGAATATCGGGCTCGTCACTATGACGGGAGTTATCAACCGTTTTACTATTCTGATGGGGGCTTTGATTTTGATCCTTGCTTCTCTGTTCCCGCCGCTTGGAGCTTTTTTCAATTCGCTTCCGCAGGCGGTACTTGGAGGATGTACGGTTATGATGTTCGGATCGATCATGTATGAAGGAATCAAGATGCTCAAAGAGTGTGTGTTTGATGACAGAACCATGATCATCGTATCGCTGGCATTCTGTATCGGTGTCGGACTGACACAGACTTCCGGAAACTTCTTTTCCGCATTTCCGAAGGAGGTAGGAGATATTTTTAATGGAAATGCAGTTGCAGGGGTGTTTGTGGTGTCATTGATCTTAAGTCTCTGCCTTTCGAAGAAAAAGACAACCAATTTGTAAAATGTGATAAAATATCCTGTATCCAATCTGCACTTTCGTGTATGACGAAGAAAAGTGTATCAAAGAAAATGCAGGACAACAGGAGGAAATGAAATGCTGAAAGATTTATTAAAAGCATGCAGAAGCTACAGAGGATATGATGAATCTTATCGTTTTACAGAAGAAGAGCTGATGGAACTGGTAGACCACACAAGGTATGCGGCATCCAGTATGAACATCCAGCCACTCAAATTCTATCTTGCATGGGAGAAAGAAGAAGTAGACCGGATCCAGCCGCTGACCGGATGGGCGAAACAGATGCCGGAAATGGAACTTCCGCATAAAGGAATGTGCCCGACCGCATTTATCATTATCTGCCAGGATCTGTCGGTCGATGACCGGCTGGCAAGATTTCATAGGGATGTGGGAATCGTGGCGCAGACGATCCTTCTTGCGGCAGCAGAGAAGGGACTTGGCGGATGCATGATCGGAAGCTACGGAGCAAAGCCGGTTAAAGAGTGTCTGCACCTTCCGAAGAATCTGATGCCGATGCTGATCGTTGCACTTGGAAAACCGGCAGAGAAGATCGTGCTGACAGAGATTGAGGACGGAGAAGATTTTAAGTATTACCGGGATGAAAATGATGTTCATTATGTACCGAAGAGACAATTAAAAGATATTGTTGTGACGGAAGAAAAGCTCCGGTAAGGAAGATATGACAAAAGGTTATGAAGCCATTCTTTTTGTATATTATACAAGAAGGATGGCTTTATTGTATGATAAAAATAAATCAATCAGAAAAGGAGCAGATGAAGAATGGAGCAGACAGGGAAAGTCATGTCGAGAGTCATCTTCAATAAGGGAAAATAAGCAGGGGATTCCTTTTTGGAATAACCTCATTATTTTATGCAATTTCCTTTTCGGGAAACGGGCAATTATAATGAAATCATAGAAAACAGAAACAACAGTAATTCAGGAGGTTGTCACTTATGGGAAAATCGTTAACACGTAAAATTATTGAATCACATTACGTGAAAGGAAGCATGGTACCGGGTGAAGAGGTTTTTATCAAAGTAGACCAGACACTCACACACGACATCAACGCAGTTATGACTTATCTCGCATTTGAAGCGATCGGACTTGACCGGATCCGCACCGAATGTTCAGTCAGCTATCTGGATCATAACCTGCTCTATGTCAATAACATGACACCGGATGATCACATTTATCTGCAGTCAGCAGCAGAAAAGTTTGGCGTTCACGTATCAAGACCGGGTAACGGAATCTGCCACACCGTTCATGTATCCAGATTCGGCGCACCGGGCAAGATCAGCATGGGAGGAGACAGCCACACACCACATGGCGGATCCATCGGAATGCTTTGCATCGGAGTTGGCGGAATGGATGTTGCAACAGCAATGACCGGCGTACCGATGAGACTGAAAATGCCAAGAGTCGTAAAGGTAAACCTGACCGGCGAATTAAAACCGGGATGCAACACCAAAGAAATCATTCTGGAAATGCTCCGCAGAGTCACCATCAAGGGCGGTCTTGGAAATGTCTATGAGTATGTAGGACCTGGAGTTGCAAAACTGGAAGTTCCGGCAAGAGCAACCATTTCCAACATGGGAGCCGAGCTTGGCGCAACCACATCTATTTTCCCGGCAGATGAGCAGGTACATAAGTTCCTGAAAGCACAGGGAAGAGAAGAAGCTTATGTAGAACTTCTTCCGGATGAGGATGCCGAATACGATGACTGCATCGAGATCAACTTAAGCGAATTGGAACCAATGATCTCATGTCCACATCAGCCGGACAACGTAATGCCGCTTAAAGATGTGGAAAAGAGAAAAGTACAGCAGGTATTCATCGGAAGCTGCACCAATGCAAGCTACGCAGATATTGCAAAGGCAGCAACCGTATTCAAAGGACATCATGTCAATGAAAATGTAAGCTGTACCTGTGCAGTAGCTTCTAAGCAAACTTATCGTGAACTGATGAGAGATGGTTATGTAGACATCCTTCTTCAGGCAGGTGTCAGAATGCTGGAAATCGCATGCGGACCTTGCTGTGCGATCGGACAGACACCGGCAACCAATGGAGTTGCTGTCCGTACATCCAACCGTAACTTTAAAGGACGTGCAGGAAACCCGACCGCAGACATTTATCTGGTAAGCCCGGAAAGTGCAGCAGCAACAGCCATCATGGGAACCTTTGCATCTGCAGAAGATGTGATGGGAGAAGATGTAAAAGAACTTGCGAAGATCACAGAACCGGAAGAATATCTGATCGATGATTCCATGATCATCAAACCGCTTCCGATCGAAGAAGCAAAGAAAGTGGAGATCGTAAAAGGACCAAATATCAAGTTCCTTCCAATCCCGGAAGCACCGCAGCAGCATTTGTGTGTACCGGTCAGCTTAAAGACACTGGATAACGTATCTACAGATGATATCACACCGGCAAGTGCAGAATTCTCAAGCATGAGATCCAACATTCCGTTGATGTCCCAGTACTGTTACCACCGTTATGCACCGGATTTCGCAGCCCGTGCAAAAGAAATGGGACGCAGCATCATCGTAGGCGGTGAGAACTATGGACAGGGATCTTCAAGAGAACACGCAGCGATCAACCCGATGTACCTTGGCGTAAAAGCAGTCATTGCAAAGAGCATTGCACGTATCCACAAAGGAAACCTTGTAAATCACGGAATTATCCCGATGCTGTTTGCAGATCCTTCTGATTACGATAAGATTGATCAGGAAGATGAACTGGAATTTAACAATCTGTTAGATCAGATCCCGACAAGAAAAGTGATCGTAACCGATAAGACCAAAGGATTTGATTTTGAAGTAAACTTAGATCTCAGTGACAACGAAGTAGAGGTTGTACTGAGCGGCGGACAGCTTGCTTATTTGAAGAAACAGCTCGCCGAGCAGGAAAAACAGGAGGCATAAACATGGAAGATATTAAGAAAGCACAGGAAGCGTTTGGAGAACTGATCAAAGGTGAATACGAACGGATCGAGAGAATGAAACAGGGCGAAAAGCCGGTTGATTTTGACAAGCTTGACAAGATCGTAGTCGGCATCCTTCCGGGCGACGGAATCGGACCGATCATCATGGAACAGGCAATCCGTGTATTAAAAGAACTTGCAGACAAAGAAATCGGATCAGGAAGGATCGAGCTTCGTGAAATCGAAGGAATGACCATTGAGAACCGCGTGGCAAAGATGGAAAGTCTTCCGGCAGATGTTCTTGAAGAAGTGAAAAAATGTGATGTTCTGGTAAAAGGACCAATGGTAACACCAAGAGCAGGAGACGGACTTCCGAATCTGGTAAGTGCAAACAGTCTGCTCAGAAGATCTCTGGAACTTTTCGCAGCAGTCCGCCCGATCAAGATTCCGGACAAGAATATTGACTGGACGTTCTTCCGTGAGAATATCGAAGGAGAATATATCTGGGGAAATAAAGGAATCCAGGTAAATGAAGATCTTGCAGTTGACTTTAAGGTACAGACCAAACAGGGAAGTGAAAGGATCGCCCGTGCTGCATTTGAATTTGCAAGAAAGAACGGCAAGAAGAATGTAACCATCGTAACAAAGGCGAATATCGTAAAACTTGCAGATGGAAACTTTATCAAAGCTGTCCGTAAAGTAGGAGAGGAATATCCGGAAATCGAAATCCAGGAGAGACTTGTAGACGCAATGTGTGCAAAGATGCTGGATCCGGAATTCAACAAGGGTATCGAAGTTGTCGTACTTCCAAACCTTTACGGCGATATCGTAACAGATGTGGCAGCAGAACACCAGGGAGGACTTGGAACGGCATCTTCATCCAATATCGGAAACCATTATGCATTGTTTGAAGCCATCCATGGAACGGCTCCATACCTGATGAGCCATGGCAGAGGAAACTATGCAGATCCGAGCAGTCTGATCCGTGCAATGGGACAGATGCTGGCTCACATCGGATACGCAGACCGAAACGTGCTTCTGGAAGAAGCGATGAATATCTGTACTGTAACAGAGCGCAAAGTCGTTCTCACAACATTTACAGAAGACGCAAGTGCAGCAGAATTTACCGATTATCTGATCGAGACCATCCGGAAATTAAAAGCAGCAAAATAAGGAAAAAGAGGGAAATGCGGGGCGGAGATAAATTCTCGGCTCCGTACTTTCGTGCAAAAATGGATGCATACGATCAAAACCAAATGTTTGGTATTGTATGGATACTTTTCTTTTGCTAAAATAATAGTAATGTTAAAAAATGCGAAAGAAAAGGGAAAACACAAATGAAAGATTCTGATTGGGAAATTCTTTATGAGTTATATAAAAATCCGAATATGACAAAGGTGGCGAACCTGCTTTATATGACGCAGCCTTCTCTGACGAAAAGACTGCAGCATATGGAAACCGAGTTCCAGACTTCGATCGTGAACCGGACACCGAAGGGACTTGAATTTACGCCGGAAGGAGAATATCTTGCCGAGCGGGCGGAAAAGTATCTGGAATTCATGAAAGAGACGAAAGAAAAGCTGGAAGAGTTTAAGGAGAAGACGAAAGACAGTATTCTGATCGGCTCTTCCTATACGTACAGCAAATATACCTTATCGGATATTCTGGTCCGTTATACGGCGGAACATCCGCACACAACGTTTGAAATTATCAACGAGCAGAGCAATATCCTGTTCCGCAAGATGCTGGAAGACTCCATCGATGTAGGCTTTATCCGCGGGGATTATGAGGGTGCGGTGCATCAGGTCCTGGTAGCAAAGAACCAGGGATATCTGGTTACAAAGGAGCCGGTGGATATTGATGATCTGCCGAAGATGCAGCGGATCGGCTATAAGACCAATGACCGTACACAGGAACTTCTGAACAGCTGGTGGGAAGACCGTTTTCATACCGAGGCACCGTCTGGCATGGCGGTTGGATACATCGATTTTGCATGGCAGCTGATCAATAAGGGACTAGGATATACCTGCTGTTTTCTGCCGGACGATTTTCAGAATGAGTACAACCTCTGCCTGACTCCGCTGGTAAAAGCAGATGGAACGGAAGTGATCCGCAACACCTGGTTTGTCTATTCAAAAAATAAAAGAATTTCCAGAACACTGGAAGAATTTATTGATTACATTGAACGGGAGGTTGCGATAAAGCCATCTTCCCGTTAGGAGAGAAGACCAATGAAAAATATAGACTGGAAGATCCTGAAGGTGCTTTATGAGAAGCGGAGTATGACAAAGGCCGCGGAGGCACTTTATATGACGCAGCCGGCGCTAACCAAAAGGATCAAGGCGATCGAAGCCGAGTGGGGGGTAGAAGTCGTAAAGAGAAGCAGCAAGGGTGTGATTTTCACAGAAGAGGGAAGTTATCTGGTGAAAAAGTCCAGTATCATGCTGGACTTCTTAAAAGAAATCGAGGATCATTTTTCTGACAGGAAATCCTCCAAGGAGCTGCTGAAGATTGGAGTGCCGAACTCTTTCGGACGGCTGCATATGCCGGCACTTTTAAAAGCGTATACCGAAGAAATCAATGCACTTCAGATCCGGACCTGTGCCAATTCCAGTGATGCGCTGATCCGGCAGCTGATTGACGGTTCGGTAGATATCTCGATCATCTGCGGGGATTATCCATTCCTCGGAGAGAAGACCTGTCTGCTGAAAGAAGAGCTTTTTGTGGTGACTCCGAAGAATATGAAGCTGGATGAACTGGAGGGACAGCCGCTGATCCAGTCTTTCCTGAACTCGATCGTCAAGCTCAGTGTAGATCAGTGGTGGAAGAATCAGTTCGGGAATCTGCCACATGAGGCGCAGTATGTTCCGTATGCGGATATTGCGATCGAGATGGTAGAACAGGGACTTGGAATTACCTTTGTCTTTGGCAGAGACTGGAAGATCAATGAAGAAAAGCTTCAGCGCATCCCGATCTGTGACCGAAACGGGGAACAGATCTCAAGAAATGTCTGGATCATGTTATCTGAAAAATGTTACCAGTCCCAGGATATTATGGATTTTGTAACATTTGTCGAAAAATATTATCATGTAAACTAAGAGCCATTCCGTTTTGGAATGGCTTTTCTAGTCTTATTACGAATTTCCATTTGTGTACTAAATGACATACAATTTACCTATAAGGACAGGAAAGATAAACGAAAACTGTTAAGGAGGTAAAAGCGTATGAAATATGCATATGTAGGATGCAGAACGACCAAAGAAAGAAACGCAAGGGGAGAAGGTTTAAAGGTATATGAGATCTCAGAGCACACCGGGGAATGGAATGAGATCCAGTGCTTAAAGACAGAAGAGAATCCAAGCTTCCAGTGCATGGATAACGAGCAGAAATATCTGTACAGTGTACACGGAGATTTTACATTTGTGACTTCTTATCGCATCAAAGAGGATGGAACACTGGAATTTATCAACAAAGTGGATATCGGAGGAAAGAATCCGGTTGATGTTACCGTTGATGCAGAAAATAAACATGTGATCGTTGCAACACTACAGGGTGGAACACTTTACACGATTGAACGGAAAGAAGACGGTTCGCTTGGAGAAGTCGTACAGAAGTTCACTTATGAGGGAAAAGAAGAGGGGAAGGTATCAACCATTCACCAGTGCCTGTGGGACAGGAAGAAAAATTATCTCTTTGCCTGTGCGCAGGGACGTGTCAATGGATATGGGCAGATGCGGGCACTGAAATACGATCATGAGACAGGCGCATTTACCGAGACAGACCGCTTTATGGCACGTACCTGGGATGAGCCAAGACATGCAGCCGTTCATCCGAATAACCGCTGGGTATACATGTGTGAGGAAAAAGGCAACAAGGTACTGTACTTCCAGTTTGATGAAAATACCGGAAAGATGAAAGCACTGCAGGAACTTTCCACCGTACCGGAAACCGTAACCGGATATTCGGATGCAAGTGAAGTGATGATTGATCCAAGCGGAGAGTACGTGATCGTATCCAACCGCTATACAGACAGTATGGCAGTATACCGGATTGATCCGACAACCGGATATATGAAAAATACAGGTTTCTTCCCATGTCTTGGAAAGACACCGCGATTTTTCTGCTTTGGTGACAATGGGAAATGTTATGTGGCAAATGAAGACAGCGATACGATCATCGAATTTGCATTCGATTCCGTAACCGGATGGATGACACCGACACTTCGTATCATCGAGACGGGAAGCCCTGTCTGTATCACATTTCGCTAAGGAGGACGGGTAAATGAATTTAGGGATTATTTCACTGATCGCGCTGCTTGCAGCCATTATCATCGGCTTCGTCCGGAATGCGAATGTTGGAATCCTGTGTATGGGATTTTCCATGGTACTTGGTCTGGTGTTCGGACTGGATGCAAAAGAAATTTTAAGTGGTTTCAGTTCTTCGCTATTTATCCAGATGGTTGGAATTACCTATCTGTTTGCGATCATCAACAGTAATGGGACTTTGGAACTGCTTGCCCGTAAAATGGTAAGGCTGGTTGGGAAGAAAAAAGCTCTGATCCCGTTCGTGATGTACATTCTTGGATTTCTGATCTGTGCAGTGGGACCGGGAGCCATCCCGTCACTTGCGATCATCCCGGTTATCGCAATTCCGGTAGCCGTGTCCGCAGGGATCAACCCGATCATGACAGCGATCATTGGGGATCTGGGCGTGATGTCCGGAAGAATGAGCCCGTTAACTCCGGAAGCAGCAGTTGTCCGTGAGCTGATGGAGGATCAGGGACTTGTCGGAAATACCATTCCGATCATGATTGGTATGACGATTACCGCACTGATTGTAGTAGTGCTGGTATACATATATTACAAAGGCTGGAAAGTGGAAAAGCATGAGGAAGAAAAAGAGGAAGTACTTCCAAAATTCAACGGAAAGCAGTGGCTGTCTCTTGCGGGACTTATCATTCTTGCAGTTGGCGTATTGTTCTTCTCTTGGAATGTGGGACTTACAGGCTTCCTCGTAGGATCCGTGCTGATCGTGCTCGGCTGTGGAGAGGAAAAGAAGGCAATCAAAGGAATCCCATGGAATGTAATTCTGATGGTCCTGGGTGTGGGAATCCTGATGAACGTCATTTCTCTATCCGGTGGTATCGACATCATGGTCTCAGCTCTTGAAAAGATCATGGGACACCGCACCGCAGCAATGATCATGGCAGTAACCGCAGGCTTTATGTCATTTTTCAGCTCAGGTCTTGGCGTTGTGTTCCCGACACTGATTCCGACTGCAACAGGTCTTGCATCCGGTCTTGGAGTTGGAGCAGTGGAGCTTGTGACGGTTATCGTAATCGGAGGAACCGTATCCGGATTTACACCGATATCCACAACCGGAGCACTCGTCATGGCCGGTGTAGCCCAGCAGGAAAATGCGGAAGAGAAATTCCCGCAGAACAGATTGTTCGTGGAGCTGTTCGCGGTATCCTTTATCGCACTTGCTGTACTTGCAATCATGGCAGTAATCGGAGTATACGGGTGGATTGCGTAGCGATCCCCTGGAATTAGAGAAAGAGTGAGGGAAAACGTATGGGAGAAAAGAAGGAAACGAAGGGATTCCGGATTTATGGAAATCCGTGGTATCTGGCAATTGGAGCGGCTGTGATTATTCTGGCTGCTGCTTACACGGGAGTGCTGGGAACCGATTTTGCAAGTAGTATGGCGCTTACGATGGCGTATGGTATTCTTTTTTATGAGCTTGGTGAAAGACTTCCAATCTGGAATACTTACATCGGTGGTGGAATTCTTGCCTGTTTCTTTGGTGCTGCGATCCTGCTTCAGTTAAAACTGATTCCGGATGTGTATGTGGAGAGTGTAAATAATTTTATCGGTGGAGATATGGATTTCCTGACATTGTTCATTATCATCCTGATCACAGGATCCGTACTTTCACTGGAAAAAGATATTCTGCTGAAATCCTTTGTCGGATATCTGCCGGCACTTCTTGGAAGTCTTGTAGCAGCTATGGTTTTCGGAGTACTTGGTGGTCTGGTGTTTGGAATTGATCCATCTACGGTAATCCTGAAATATGTACTTCCGATCATGGGTGGTGGAAACGGTGCAGGTGCAGTACCTCTGTCACAGATTTATGAGAGAACAACCGGAGATCCGGCATCGAATTTCTACGCATTTGCGATCATCATTCTGACGATTGCAAACATTATTTCCATCATTGCAGGCGGACTTCTGAATAAGCTTGGAATGGTAAAACCATCCCTTACCGGTGATGGAAAGACGCTTCTGAGAAATCAGCAGGTGCTTGCAAGAGATGACGAAAAGATTGAGCCGACTATCGTAGATATGGGAGCAGCCCTGGTACTTGCCCTTGCATGCTACGGTGCAGGACAGCTGATCGCAGGAAAACTTCTTCCGACGATCTTTGGCGCATCAATCCATGAATTTGCTTATATGATCCTGATCGTGATCATTCTGGCAGGGACCGGAGTTGTTCCGGCAAGAATCCGTGCAGGAGCAAAACAGCTCCAGAAATTCATGACATCTGCAGGTTCCATTATCCTGATGACAGGTCTTGGATTTGACTTTGATATCGGAGAATTGGCAGCCGCATGTACCGTAAGTAACGTGATCATTGCATTACTGGTAGTAATCGGAGCCATCGTCGGAGCCGGTGGAATCGGATACCTGGTAGGCTTCTACCCAATCGATTCCGCAGTAACAGCCGGACTTTGTATGGCAAACCGTGGAGGAAACGGAGACGTAGCCGTCCTCGGAGCCGCAAGAAGAATGGACCTGATGGCATACGCCCAGCTCTCATCCAGACTCGGAGGCGGAATTGTCCTCATCGTGGCAAGTTTCCTGTTCTCCTTCCTGCTGAAGTAGAGTAGATAAAAAATTAATATTATGAAGCACAAAAAGCTGTAAAAATTCACGTTGAATTTTACAGCTTTTTGTATACACGGAAAGTAGCAAAATTAAGCTTCCGGATGCCGTCCCCCCTGGAACATTTTCTCACATTCCAAAAAGGTATAGCATCATTCTTTTTAACAATTTTTCTTTTCCCTCACCCCGCGTTACAATAAAACCAAGAAAAACAAGTAAGCAATTTTCACGGAGGTAGCAATATGGAAATCAAGAAACCGGCCATTGCAGGAACTCTGGAATCGAGTGACTGCCAGGTAACGATTGAACCAGGAAACGGAACGATTGATTTTGAACTGGAAAGCGCAGTGATCAATCAGTATGGAAATCAGATTCGCAAGGTGGTATTTGAAACACTGGACAATCTTGAGATCAAAGATGCAAAGATCACAATTGTAGACAAGGGCGCGCTGGACTGCACGATCAAAGCAAGAATCGAAGGCGCAGCTTACAGAAGTGTCGGACAGATCGAGAATTTACCATGGGGAGGTGCAATCAGATAATGAATCCGAATAAGAAACGTTTAAGAAGAACGATGATGTTTTTAAATGCACAGAAACCGGGACTGATCAAAGATCCATATATCTACAAACCGGATTCGATCATGCTGGATTTGGAAGATGCAGTTGCAGAGAATCAGAAAGATGCAGCAAGATTTTCTCTTTACCACGCACTGAAGACCATCAACTACAGAGGCTGTGAGAGAGTTGTCCGGATCAACGGACTTGACACTCCGTACTGGAGAGAAGATATCCGCTGTGCAGTCGCAGGTGGATGTGATTCCATCCGTATTCCAAAGACAGAATCCGCAAAGGATGTAAAGGTTGTAGAAGAAGAGATCATCAAAGCGGAAAAGGATTTCGGACGGGAAGAAGGAAGTGTCCTCATCATGTCAGCAATCGAATCTGCAAGAGGTGTGATGCATGCCCTGGAAGTCTGTGAGGCTTCTGACAGAATGTTCGGTATCGCACTTTCCGGTGGAGATTACACCAAAGACCTTCAGACACATATCACAGGAACCGGAATCGAGCTCATGGGAGCAAGACAGAATATGGTAATCGCAGCAAGAGCCGCAGGCGTACAGTGCTTTGATACCGTTTATACCGATCTGGATGATATGGATGGCTTCCGTCAGGATGTAGAGAATATCCACCTGATGGGATTTGACGGAAAATCTATCATCAATCCAAGACAGATTCCGATCGTACATGAGATCTTTACTCCAACCCAGAAAGATATCATTTTTGCAGAAAAAGTAGTCAAAGAAATCGATACAAAGAAGGCACAGGGAATCGGCGTATTTACAGTAGACGGAAAGATGATCGACATCGCCTTCTATGACGGAGCAAAACGAACAATTGAGCTTGCAAAAGCATCCGGTGTATATAAGGGGGATCTGTAAGATGAAAAACGCAGTAGGCAGAGAGATTCCGGAAGAAATTCTGGAGATCACAGGAAAAGAAGTATTTCAGGGAAATTATTATAAAGACGGAACCGAGTTCCAGAAGAGAGGACCGATCACAAAGGTTGTCATGAACCATGATACAAGCAAGATGGTAAGCTCGATCCATGAAGCACTGGTAAAATGTGGTGCACATGACGGAATGACGCTTGGATTTCATCATCACTTCCGTAACGGTGATTTAATTGTAAACATGGTTATGCATGAAGTGCACAAAATGGGAATCAAGGACGTTACCATCTGCGCAAGTTCCCTTGGACAGGCACACGATGAGATCGTACCTTACATCGAAGATGGAACCATCACAAATATCCAGTCATCCGGTGTACGTGGAAAGATCGGAGAAGCCATTTCACAGGGCAAATTAAAAGGACTCGCAACCATGCGTTCCCACGGCGGACGTGTAAGAGCCATCCAGACAGGCGAGACAACCATCGATATTTCCTTCATCGGTGTACCGACCTGTGATGACTATGGTAACTGCCGCGGAACAGGCGGAAAGAGCGACTGCGGAGTGCTTTCTTACTCCTTCGTAGATGGAAACCATGCAAACAAAGTTGTAGCAGTAACCGACTGCCTGGTTCCATTCCCGAACTATCCGGCAGATATCGCAATGACAAAAGTTGACTATGTATGTGTGGTTGATGCAATCGGTATTCCGGAAAAAATTGCAACCGGAGCAGCAAAACCGACGACTGACCAGAGAAAACTGATGATGGCAGAATATTGTACACAGGTTGTTGCAAATACACCATATTTCAAAGATGGATTTGCTTATCAGACCGGTGTCGGCGGAGCTTCGATCGCTTCTGCAATTTCCCTTGGAAAGATCATGAAAGAACGTGGAATCAAGATGGGATTTGCAGTTGGCGGAATGTCAAAACCGATGGTAGATCTGTTAAATGAAGGACTGGTTGGATGCCTTCTTGATACACAGGATTTCGATATGGATGCGGTTAAATCTGTGGTACATCCGAACCACCACAAGATCAGTGCCGGTGCTTATGCAAACCCATTTAACAAGGGCGCATATGTAAATAAACTGGATTATGTCATTCTTGCAGCACTGGAAGTCGATGTCAACTTCAATGTCAATGTCGTTGTAGGATCTGACGGAATGATCACAGGTGCACAGGGCGGACATCCGGACGCAGCAATGGGAGCAAAATGTACCATCGTGATCGCACCGCTTCTTCAGGGAAGAATCCCGGCAATCTGTACCGAGGTAACAACCGTAACCACACCGGGAGAATCTGTAGATATCGTTGTAACCGATTACGGTGTAGCAGTTAACCCGAGAAGACCGGACCTTTTAGAGGCATTAAAGGGTGTGGATTCCATCCCGCTTTACACCATAGAAGAACTTCGTGATATGGCTTATGAGATCGTTGGAGAACCGGAAAAAGTACAGTTCGGTGACCGGATCGTGGGAATCATCGAAGCAAGAGATGGCACAGTTATGGATGTTGTACGCCAGGTAAAACCGTTTGAATTTGCAGAATAAGGAGAATTGTTGATATGGTAAAATTATATGATGGAGGCGCTTATCTTGTAAATGGAACAGAGATCATTCCGGAGTCAGAAGGCGCAAAAGTAGAACAGCTTACAGGAAAAAAAGCAGATAAAAAAGAGGCCAGAAAAGGCACAATCGCATATGGAATTATGGAGGCGCACAATACTGCTGCCGATATGGATAACCTGAAAATCAAATTTGATGCTATGGCATCTCACGACATCACTTTCGTAGGAATCATTCAGACCGCAAAAGCTTCAGGCATGGAGAAATTCCCGATTCCTTACGTGCTCACAAACTGCCATAATTCACTGTGTGCAGTCGGCGGAACCATCAATGAGGATGACCACATGTTCGGTCTTTCCGCTGCAAAGAAATATGGTGGAATCTACGTTCCACCGCACATTGCGGTTATTCATCAGTACATGCGTGAGATGCATGCAGGCTGTGGAAAGATGATCCTCGGATCGGATTCCCACACCCGCTACGGAGCACTCGGAACCATGGCTATCGGAGAAGGTGGCGGAGAGCTGGTAAAACAGCTTCTCTGTGACACTTACGATGTGGCATGTCCGGATGTTATTGCGATCTACCTCGACGGAAAGCCGAATCCGTGGGTTGGACCGCAGGACATCGCTCTGGCAATTATCGGAGCTGTCTTCAAAAACGGCTACGTGAAGAATAAAGTCATGGAATTCGTAGGACCTGGTGTTTCTACTATGACAACAGACTTCCGGAATGGAATCGATGTTATGACAACAGAGACAACCTGCTTAAGCTCCATCTGGAGAACCGATGAAGAGACACACAAGTTCCTGGCAACTCATGGAAGAGCAGATGCATACAAAGAACTGAATCCGGCAGAGGTTGCATACTATGATGGAGTGGTTTATGTCGATCTTTCTACTGTAAAACCAATGATAGCACTTCCGTTCCATCCAAGCAATACCTACGAAATCGATGAACTGAATGCAAACTTAAAAGACATTCTGCACGATGTAGAAGTGGAAGCTGAAAAGATTTCACAGGGAAAAGCACAGTTCCATCTGGTAGATAAGATTACAGATAAGGGACTGCAGGTACAGCAGGCAGTCATCGCAGGATGTGCCGGCGGTAACTATACAAACGTGGTAGAAGCAGCTCATGCGCTGAAGGGAAAGAGTACAGGAGACGGAGAATTCAGCCTTGCAGTTTATCCGTCATCCCAGCCGGTATTCATCAACCTGACCAAACAGGGCGTGATCGCCGATTTGATGGAAGCTGGTGCAATCATCCGTACTGCATTCTGCGGACCATGCTTCGGTGCAGGCGACACACCATGCAACGATGGACTTAGTATCCGTCATACAACCAGAAACTTCCCGAACCGTGAAGGTTCCAAACCGGGGAACGGACAGATGTCAGCCGTTGCACTTATGGATGCACGTTCCATCGCAGCAACTGCAGCAAATGGTGGAATTCTTACATCTGCTGAGACTCTGGACTGCTGGGGAGATGTTCCGGGATATACATTTGACGGTTCTATTTACGAAAAACGTGTATACTATGGATACCAGAAAGGTGATGAAGAAAAATCACTGGTATACGGACCGAACATCAAAGACTGGCCGGAAATGAGTCCGCTTACAGAGAATATCCTTCTGAAGGTATGTTCAAAGATCATGGACCCTGTAACAACAACAGACGAACTGATCCCATCTGGTGAGACATCATCTTACCGTTCCAATCCGCTTGGACTTGCTGAATTCACACTCTCAAGACGTGATCCGGAATATGTGGGACGTTCAAAAGAAGTAGATATGATTGAAAAGGCAAGAGTTGCAGGAAAAGATATCCTTGCAGAAGAACCGGAACTTCAGGATGTATTTGCAAAGATCCATACTATTAAAGAGCAGGAAGCTGTAAAACCGGAAGAGACAGAAGTCGGAAGTATGGTTTATGCAGTAAAACCAGGTGACGGATCAGCCAGAGAGCAGGCTGCAAGCTGTCAGAGAGTTATTGGCGGACTTGCCAATATCACAAAGGAATATGCAACCAAACGTTATCGTTCCAACGTTATGAACTGGGGTATGATCCCGTTCCAGATGAAGGAAGAGCCGGAATTTGAAGTCGGATCCTATATCTACATTCCAAATATCCGCACACAGCTTGCAGAGAATAAGCTGGATGATGTAAAAGCATATGTGATCGGTGATGATGTAAAAGAAATCCATCTTTATACTGCACCTATGACAGACATCGAACGTGAGATTGTAGAGGCAGGATGCCTGATCAATTACAATAGAAACAGAAAATAAAATACCTATCTAATCAATGCCATGATAGATAACCTGATCCCGCCGGGCGCCTCCTTGCCTGGCGGGATTTCTCCATTTTACAGGTTTCATATTCATTTTCGGCATATCCAGATAACGATTGTGAATTAGATTTACGCAGATACCTTTGTTATAGTAAAGATAGGAAAAATGATAACGGCAATGAAACCAGAATCGTAGAAAATGGAGGAAATGAAAAATGATGACAGCAGAAAAACACATCCCAGTAGAAATGAGAACACTTTTTGGAAGTTATATTATGAAAATGAATGAAGTACCAGGAAGACACGTGACAAAGGAAGATAAAGCAAGAGAGCAGAAGCTGTTTGAAATGGTGGATGATTATATCGAACAGGCATAGGAGTGAGAAAGAATGAATGGCACAGAGGTACGAAAAAAGGAACGGAAGAAAATAGAGCGATATATGAAGCATGCGCTTCTGGGAGAGGTCTATACAACACCGAAACCCGGACTTGTGGATCTTAAGGATACCGGAGCTCACCAGGATATGGATTACCGGACATTTGAAAAAAGTACCTGTGCGATTGTTCCTTACATGGGACAGATGTATGAAGAAGGAGTTCGCTGGACAAAGGATCCGGAGCTCCTTTTTGCAAAAATAAGATCCATCGGGATTCTGGCAGAGCAGGAGATGTTTGGCGCAACCGGGGGCGTGAATACGCACAAAGGGATCCTTTTTACCATGGGGATCACAGCGGCAGCAGCCGGGCTTTTCTATCAGAAGAATGGATATTATGAAGTGACAGGCATTCTGGGAATGGGACAAAAGATGTGCCAAAAGACGCTGGAGATGGAGCTTTTACAGATAAGAGATGAGCAGGCAAAGACGCATGGAGAACAGCTTTATAAGGAATATGCCGAGCGTGGGATCCGCGGAGAGGTAATCGATGGTTTTCCGGTGATCCGTACTACTACTTATCCGATGCTGAAACATTTTATGAAAAAAGAGGAGGAACCAAACCAGGCGTCAATTCAGACGCTGCTTTATGCGATGGCGTGTCTGGGAGATACTAATGTGCTGAGTCGTGGAGGATTGGAAGGACTTACCTGGATCCGGGAAAATGCGGTGGGAATCCTTTCGCTGGGCGGAATATTTACAGGAGCAGGAAGAGAAGAAATCCGGATGATGAACAGGCAGTGTATCGAGAGAAATTTAAGTCCTGGCGGTGCGGCAGATATGCTTGCACTTACCATTTTTCTGTGGGAACTGGAAAGTGGAAAGTGCTGGGATCTGGAAGCGGTGAAATTGGACAGGGAGGGAGTGAAAAGAGATGGAATATGGACAAAGAAAGCAGACCAGATTGCATAATCTGCCAATTCCGGGGCAGCGGATCGTCCGTTCGGTTATTGCAGTTGCACTTTGCTTTGTAGTGTATGAGCTGCGCGGACGGAGAGGGATACCGTTCTATTCGGCACTGGCAGTTTTGCAGTGTATGCAGCCATATAAGGACAGTACTTTGCAGATGGCAAAAAAACGGACGACAGGAACCTTTGTGGGGGCGTTCTGGGGTCTGGTTCTGATCGTGATCGAGGTATACGTCGCAAAAGGAAAGATTACAGATACCTTTTGGGGATATCTTCTGATTGCTCTGTTTACCGGTGTCGTTCTTTATTCAACGGTTGTGATGAAGATCAGCCATACCGCATATTTTTCCTGCGTGGTATTCTTAAGTATTACGGTGATGCATATCACGGATGAAAGTCCGTTGCTTTTCGTGCTGAACCGTGTGTTTGATACTCTGCTTGGAGTTGCACTTGGATTTGCAGTCAATTCCTTTCATCTGCCGCGGAAGAAGAACAAGGATGTGCTTTATGTGTCCGGACTGGATGATACCCTTCTTGGAAGTGGACAGAAGCTTTCTTCCTATAGTAAAGTGGAACTGAACCGGGTGATCGATGAGGGAGCCCGGTTTACCGTTGCGACTCTTCGGACACCGGCATCCATCCGGGAATCCCTGGAGGGAGTGCACTTAAAGCTCCCGGTTGTGGCAATGGATGGGGCGGTGCTTTATGATATGAAAGAAAATTCTTTTCTGATGTCCTATCAGATGTCCTACAGGCAGGCGAAAAGGATCATTGATCTGTTGGATAAGCGTAAGTGCAGTTATTTTACAAATGTAGTGATTGAAGATATGCTCGTCATTTATTACGGGGAACTGCAAAACGATGCGCAGAAGGGGATTTATGAGCAGATGCGCAGATCACCGTACCGGAACTATGTGAAACGGCCTCTGCCGGAAGGCGAAGAGGTAGTCTACTTTATGCTGATCGAGAAGAAAGAGGTGGCGCAGAAGCTTTATGAGGGACTGAAAGAAGAAGCGGGAGAAGACTACCGGATGATCTGCTATCCGGCGGCTGAATATCCAGGATACAATTATATCAAGATTTATCACAAAGATGCATCGAGGGAGCATATGCTGCAGAATCTGCAGGCGCTTCTTGATATGGATAAGAAGGTGACTTTTGGAAGTATCAAAGGAAAATATGACGTGTATATAGAAAATTCAGACCGGAACGTGATGGTGAAAGAATTAAAGAAGCAGTTTGAACCGGTGAGGTTGTTGAAAAAATAAAATTTGTTGTGAAGTTAATGCTGGAAATGCGTCCTTGTAAGTAGTGAAAGGACGCATTTGGTATGCAAAAAAGAGCGGATGTGCATGATTGTAAGAACAAAAAAGAAATGCTATACTAAAGAAAGATAGAAAACTGAGGGAATGAGACAGCAAAGGAGAGGCATATGAATTCGAATTTTGAATATTATAAAGTTTTTTATTATGTGGCAAAGTATGAGAATCTTACGAAAGCATCCAGCGTGTTAAAGACAAGCCAGCCGGCGGTGACGAGAACGATACACAATCTGGAAAATGAATTGGGCTGCCGGTTATTTACCAGAAGCAAATCCGGAATGAAGCTGACACCGGAGGGAAGAACCTTCTACAGCTATGTGGCGGCAGGATGTGCCCAGTTTTTTAAAGGGGAGAGTGATCTGAGCAATCTGATCAGCCTGGAGAATGGAACGATCTATATCAGTGCGACCGAGACAGCTCTGCATTGTTTCCTGTTCCGGGCAATGGGGGAGTTCAACAGCATTTACCCGAACGTGCATTTCAAAATTTTAAATAACAGTACCATGGATTCGGTGAACGCTGTAAAAGAAGGAAAGGTAGACCTTGCATTTGTGTCAACGGATCTGCAGGTAAATAAGCCGCTGCGTATGAAGAAACTGCGGGAATATCATGAGGTTCTGATCGGAGGGAGCCGTTATACAGAACTGAAAGGGAGAAAAGTTTCTTTAGAAGAACTGTCGGCGTATCCCTGGATCAGTCTGACTTCGGAAGCACTTACGAGAAAATTCCTGAATGATTATTTCGCAGAACATGGCCTGCAGTTCTCACCGGATATGGAGCTTGCGACGACAGACCTGATCTTACCGGCAGTCCGGCATAATCTTGGGATCGGTTTTGTTCCGGAAGAATTTGCCGAAGAAGAAAAACGGGCGGGAAATGTATTTGAGATTGAGGTGGAAGAAAAGCTTCCGACCCGAAACATCATTCTGATCTATGATACGGAGTACCCGCAGAGTATTGCATCGAAGGAGTTTCAGAAGTTCTTAAGTAGTCAGAACTAAGAGAAAAGGGATTTCAAAGCAGATGTCTGGCGTGTGGGTGTGGTAGCATGTAAAGAAAGGTAACGCTAAGAAGAATGCCCCGGAATTTTATGTGTGGATCATAAAATTCCGGGGCATTTATATATTTGTAAGTATAAAGTAGAATTTTGGATTGGAAAACGATTGGTTTTATTTATGCCATTCCCAGTTTCTGATTTCTTCCAGATCCTGTCCGTATTCAGCGATGTACTGTTTGTGTTCAACCAGTTTGTCGTTCATCTTCTGAATCAGGAATGATCCCTTATTGCCAAGCTGTGGCAGATGCATGATTGCATCTTTTACAAGGTTGAAACGGTCGATCTGGTTCTGTACACGCATGTCAAATGGAGTAGTGATCGTACCTTCCTCCTGATATCCATGAACAGAAATGTTGTGGTTGTGACGTTCGTATGTCAGCTCATGAATCAGTGTCGGATATCCGTGGAATGCGAAGATAACCGGTTTGTCTTTTGTGAAGATTGCATCGTATTCTGCGTCACTTAATCCATGTGGATGTTTGTGGTCAGATTCCAGTTTGAACAGGTCGACTACATTGACAACGCGGATCTTGAGTTCTGGCATTTCATCGCGAAGGATGGTAACAGCAGCCATAACTTCAAGAGTAGGAGTGTCACCGCAGCAAGCCATAACAACATCCGGTTCTTCACCGCAGTCATTACTTGCCCATTCCCAGATACCGATACCCTGTGTACAATGCTTTACAGCCTGTTCCATAGTCAGCCACTGGCAGCTTGGATGTTTAGACGCTACGATTGCATTGACATAGTTCTTACTCTTGATGCAGTGGTCGAAGCATGAGAGTAAGCAGTTTGTATCCGGTGGTAAATACATGCGGACAACGTCTGCCTTTTTATTGGCAATGTGATCCAGAAATCCTGGATCCTGATGTGTAAATCCGTTATGATCCTGTTGCCATACATTAGATGTCAGGATAAAGTTCAGCGAAGCAATCGGCTGTCTCCATGAAAGCTGGTTGCAGACCTTCAGCCATTTTGCATGCTGTGCTGCCATAGAGTCAACGATACGGATGAATGCTTCATAGCTTGCAAAGAATCCATGACGTCCTGTCAGAAGATATCCTTCCAGCCATCCTTCACACATATGTTCACTTAACATACCGTCCATGATACGTCCGTCTCTTGCAAGGCAGTCATCAGTGTCAAGCAAGTCTGCCTGCCAGTCACGTTTCTGTTCTTCAAATACTTTGTACAGACGGTTGGACATACTTTCATCTGGTCCGAAGATACGGAAGTTCTTACTGTCTTCATTTAATTTGAAGATGTCGCGGATGTATCCGCCAAGTTCGATCATATCCTGTGCTTTTGTCTTGCCAGGTTCTACTTCGATTCCGTATGAGCGGAAATCCGGAAGACGAAGGTCTTTCAGAAGAAGTCCGCCATTTGCATGCGGGTTTGCACCAAGACGGGCATCTCCCTTTGGAGCAAGTTCTGCAAGTTCCGGAATCAGATGTCCTTTTTCATCGAAGAGTTCTTCTGCATGGTAGCTTTCCAACCATTCTTTCAGAAGGTCAAGATGTTCTGGTGATTCCATAGAAAGCGGTACCTGATGTGCACGGAAAGATCCTTCAATCTGAAGTCCGTCAACAACCTTTGGCCCTGTCCATCCCTTTGGAGTACGAAGAACGATCATTGGCCAGAACGGACGGGTAGGATCATTGTTTTCACGGGCATTTTTCTGGATTGCTTTGATTTCTTCGATGCAGGCATCCATAGTTTCAGCCATTTTTCTGTGCATAGTCATCGGATCGTCACCTTCTACGAAGTAAGGTTTCCATCCGCAGCCCTTGAAGAAGTTTTCCACTTCCTCATGAGAAATACGTGAGAAAATGGTCGGGTTACTGATCTTGTATCCGTTCAGATGAAGGATTGGAAGAACAGCACCGTCTGTGATCGGGTTCAGGAATTTGTTGGACTGCCATGAAGTAGCAAGCGGCCCTGTTTCAGCTTCACCGTCACCGACAACAACTGTAGCGATAAGATCTGGGTTGTCCAGAACAGCACCAAAGCCGTGAGCAATTGAATATCCAAGTTCTCCACCCTCATTGATAGAACCTGGTGTTTCTGGAGCACAGTGACTTGGAACTCCGCATGGGAATGAGAACTGCTTGAACATTTTCTTCATGCCTTCCTCATCCTGGCTGATGTTCGGATAAACTTCACTATAAGAACCTTCCAGATAAGTGTTGGCGATCAGGAAGTTTCCGCCATGTCCCGGACCGGAAAGAAGAATCATATCCAGATCATAACGTTTGATGACACGGTTGCAGTGTACATAGATGAAGTTTTGTCCAGGTACGGTTCCCCAGTGTCCGACGATTTTTTTCTTGATCTGATCCATGGTCAATGGCTTTTTCAGAAGCGGATTATCAAGAAGGTATAACTGACCGGCTGACAGGTAGTTGGCAGCACGCCAGTAGGCATTCATTTTGTTGAGCAGTTCATCAGATAATGGCTGCTTTTCAAGACATAATTTATTGTCTTCCATTTTAGTACCTCTCTCTTTCTCTAGTTCATTTTTGTTATTTTTTTAACTGAGTTCATCATATCATGAGTAAAAGATAACGTAAAATAGCAATAATGAATTATATTCATATCAAAATGTTATGGATAGGAAGAGGGGAGTTCCTTAATTTCGTAATAGGTGGTAGACAATGTGAAAAAATTGAAGTATAATTATGAATAGCTGTTTTTATGTAAGATTTTTGAATAAAGCGTTTAAAATGTAATGTTTTGACAGAAAAAAACAGTGTATATAATGTAGATTGACAGTTTTTTAGTGAGGGAGAATTTATTATGAAGACTACTCTGATTATTATGGCAGCAGGAATCGGTTCAAGATTTGGAACAGGAATCAAGCAGCTCGCCAAGATGTCTCCGAATGGGGAGATCATTATGGATTACTCTATTTATGATGCAAAAGAAGCTGGTTTTGACAAGGTTGTATTTATTATCAGAAAAGATATTGAAGAAGAATTCCGTTCTGTAATCGGGAATCGTATCGGAGATCAGATCGAGGTGGAATATGTATATCAGGATCTTGCAGATATTCCAGCTGGTTTTGAAGTTCCGGAGGGACGTACCAAACCTTGGGGAACCGGTCAGGCAGTCCTGTGTTGTAAAGATGTAGTAAAAGAACCGTTTGTGATCATCAATGCAGATGATTATTATGGAAAGGAAGCGTTTAAGCTTCTCCATGATTACTTGATTGCGCACGCAGAGACAGCAGATAAGATGCAGATGGGAATGGCTGGTTTTATTCTGAAGAATACGGTTAGTGAAAATGGAACAGTTACCCGCGGCGTATGTGTGGTAGATGAAAATGGAATGCTTGAACAGATCCATGAGACGACTGGAATCAGTATCCAGGCTGACGGGGTACACTGCGACAGCGAAGCGGTTCAGAAATGGATCACACCAGATTCTAATGTATCCATGAATATGTGGGCTGGTTATCCGGATTTCATTCAGGTTCTGGATGAGAGATTCGCAGAATTTTTAAAAGATGAAGCAGGAGATCCTTTGAAAAAAGAATATCTTCTTCCAAATATTGTAGGAGATCTTTTAAAAGAAGAAAATGTGGATGTAAAGGTTCTGGAAACACACGATAAATGGATCGGTATTACTTATAAAGAAGATACAGAACTTGCACAGGCCGGATTCAAGAAGATGACAGAGGATGGCGTTTATCCGGAAAAATTGTGGAATTAAACGGATCCTGGAAGTAAAAAACAGAAGAGGAAAGAAAAATATGAATGAATTAAAACGGTTAGAGGCACAGAGAGATGACGAGATCGAGATTGATCTTGGCGAGATCTTTCATTTATTGCTGAATAAATTATGGGTGATTATTCTGTGCTTTATCGTAGGTGGAGTGATTGGGTTTGCCGGAACAAAGATTCTGGTGACACCGCAGTACTCAGCTTCATCGATGATTTACATTTTACCAAAGACAAGAAGCGTGACATCCCTTGCGGATATCAAGATGGGTTCACAGCTGACTTCGGATTTTGGAATCCTTGCAAAAAGCCGTCCGGTTATTGAAGAGGTCAATAAAAATCTGAAACTGGACTATTCATATGAACAGCTTGCTTCGATGGTACAGGCAACGAATCAGTCAGATACACGAATCCTGCGCTTTACAGTGACAGATACTGATCCTATTGAAGCAAAGAAGATTGCAAATGAGCTTGCGAATGTTGCAGCAGAGCGTGTAGCTTACGTTATGTCCAGCGACAAACCGAAGATCGTGGAAGAGGCGGCTGTTCCGAAATCCCCATCTTCACCAAACACAAAGAAGAATGCAAGTGTCGTGGCTCTTGTGTTTGCTTTTGCAGCAGCAGCAATCATTGTACTCAGATATTTGCTGAATGATACGATCCAGAATGAAGATGATGTAAAAAAATATCTTGGACTTCATATGCTTGCAGCGATTCCGACAGAAAAGAGAAAATCGATTTGAAAGACAGGACAAGAAAGATTATTGTTGCGGTGTTGCTTGTGATAGCAGTCTGCTGTGCAGGTTATCTGATTTGGTATTACGCCACGGCGGCAAAGACGAAGCAGTCGTATGATGATGCAAAAAAGCTGGTAACGGAAAATGTGAAACCGTCAAAAACAGATAGTGATGACGGAGAGCAGACAAAGCCGGAGATACCGGTTGATTTTACTGCTCTTCAGGAAAAAAATCCGGACATTTACGCATGGATTAAAATTGATGGAACAACCGTTGATTATCCGGTTTGCCAGAATAATAAGGATGACTGGTAATCGTGATACTTGCAATTATCTGCGCAGGGCTGTTGGCAGGTGTCGTTTATACGGTTACAAAAGGGAAAAGCGGTACGCAGAAAAAACAGGAGGCATCGGCAGAAGCGGGTGCAGACGAAACGGAATCACAGTCCGGAATCATCGGAGAAGACGGAAAGAAATACAAACAGACATTAAGACTGAAGCCAAATTGAAAGAAGTACTTGGAAGCGATTTTAATGCGAACATGACAGTTGCTGATGTTAAGGAAGTTACAGCACCGGAAGGAGCTAAACTGGCAGCAGTAGCAGCATTTGGTCTTAAAAAGAAAGTTGTTAGATAATTTACAAACATATGTTGAAAGCACTTCTTTGTGGCGGTAGTCACCGTGAGGGGCGTTTTCTTTTTGACAGGAGAGATACGTTTTGATGTTGGTAGATATTCATTGTCATATTCTCCCGGGAGTGGATGATGGGGCACCGGATATGGAGACTTCCAGAGCAATGATACGGGATGCCTATGAGCAGGGAGTACGTTATATCATTGCGACTCCGCATTATAGACCGGAGATGTTTGAGCCTTCCATGAAAAAGGTGATCCGGGTATACCATGAACTTCGCGATTATGCTGAAGAAGTTGGAATTGGACTGAGGCTTGGCTGCGAGTATTACCGGAATGAGCAGATGATCCGGCATCTTGATAAGAAGCTTCGACCGACGATGCTTGGAAGCAGGTATGTTTTGACAGAGTTTTCAACCAATGACAGTTTTGTCACGGTCCGTAATTACATTTATGAGCTGATCACCAAGGGATATCGACCGATCGTTGCACATGTTGAAAGGTATTTTTGCTGTCAGGAACCGGAGAGAATCCAGAAACTGAAAAAACTTGGAGCACAGATCCAGATAAATGCAGATTCCGTATTGGGATATGAAGGACATACGATTAAAAAGTTCTGTGCCGGCCTGATGAAAGATGATCTTGTGGATTTTATAGGATCAGATGCACACAATCTGGAGGGGCGGAAGATGAACCTCGGGAAGTGTGCCACTTACGTCAGAAAAAAGATGGGACAGGATTATGCGGAAGAGATTTTTGTAGATAATCCAAGACGGATATGGAAGAGCAGATAAAGAGATTCAGATAGCCCCGCGTGGGGAAGAAAGCAGGTGTTTTGTTGAAAAAGGTTAATTTATCGATTGAAAAGAAAAGCTACGGGGTGCGTGAATCAATCCGGACATTGCGTACCAATCTGCAGTTTTGCGGAGATGATAAAAGAGTCATTCTTGTAACAAGCTGTGTGCCGAGAGAGGGGAAAAGCTCTGTTTCTGTTGCGCTGGCAGAATCAATTGCAGACATGGGAAAATCTGTTATTCTTGTTGATGCGGATATCAGGAATTCTGTTATGGCATCGAAACTTCAGATTACCGGTGCAGATAAAGGGCTGTCACACTTCCTCTCCGGACAGTGTGTGCTTGCAGATGTGATTATGGCGACAAATATTCCGAAATTTCATATTCTTCTTTCCGGACCGGAGGCTCCGAATCCGACAGAGCTTCTGGAATCCGAACGTTTTACTGGTATGCTGGAGTCCATGAAGAATGTCTATGATTATATTATCATTGACTGTCCGCCGCTTGGTCTTGTTATTGATGCGGCAATCATCGGACATCAGAGTGATGGCGCGATCATTGTTGTCGAAGCAGGTAAGGTCAAATACCGTCTGGTGCAGAATGTAAAAGACCAGCTGGAAAATTCGGGAGTGTCCGTTCTTGGTGTTGTCCTTAACAAGGTAGAGCGTAAGAACCAGAAGGGATATTATAACAAATATTATGGCTCACAGAAGTATGAGGACTATTATGGACACAATGAAGAAACAAAAAATGCATAAAAGTGAAAATAACACTTGCAATTGTTAAAAGTTTCTGTTAAAATAACTATTGTTGTGAGTCTGCAAGATTTGTAAGCGGACATTTCAGATCGTTAGGAGGTGCAATCATGGCTAAATGTGCTATTTGTGAAAAGGGTGCTCATTTCGGAAATAACGTAAGTCACTCTCATAGAAGATCATCTAAGATGTGGAAATCTAACGTAAAATCCGTTAGAGTTAAAACGGAAAACGGCGGAACACAGAAAATGTACGTATGTACAAGCTGCCTGAAATCCGGACGCGTTGAAAGAGCTTAATCTGAGCGGAATGATGAGAACCGAAGCTTTTAAGCTTCGGTTTTTTGCGTATACGATGAGCCAAATACGGAGCTGTCCAGATTTGTGCTCGCACAAAAATTTGATTGGATCTGTATTTGGCGAATGTACGACAGTGAACTGTTAAGTGAGCTGCCGTATAATCAGGCAGGTGTCAGCATGCCTGATTATCGGGCTGCATTGGTTGTAAAAGCATTGGAAATAGAGTATAATATTTTCAACGTTTAAAAATAGATTTATTGATATGAATTTTGAGAATTGGAGGATGGCATATGAAGGGAAGTATGAGTACTGATTTAGGAATCATCACGATCGATCCGGAAGTGATCGCAAAATATGCAGGATCTGTAGCAGTTGAATGTTTTGGAATTGTCGGTATGGCAGCTGTCAGCATGAAAGATGGTCTGGTAAAACTTTTGAAAAAAGAAAGCCTTACAAAGGGAATCCAGGTCGGAATCTCTGATGAGAATAAGATTACACTTAATTTTCATGTGGTCGTAGCTTACGGAGTAAGTATTTCAGCAGTAACAGACAATCTGATCAGCAACGTGAAGTATAAAGTTGAAGAATTTACAGGTATGAGCGTCGATAAGATCAACATCTATATCGAAGGCGTCCGCGTGATCGATTAATTAAGGAGGAACTTGTTGTGGCAACAAAGAGTATCGATGTAGAACTGCTTGCGAAGATGTTTCTTGCAGGCGCACAGAATATAGAAGCAAAAAAGGAATATATCAATGAACTGAACGTGTTCCCTGTACCGGATGGTGATACAGGAACCAATATGTCTATGACAATTATGGCGGCAGCGAAAGAAGTAACTGCACTGGAAGGCATGGATATGGCTTCTCTTGCGAAGGCAATTTCATCCGGTTCTCTCCGTGGTGCAAGAGGTAACTCCGGTGTTATTCTATCCCAGCTGCTCCGCGGATTCACAAAATCCATCAAGACGGAAAGCGAAATTGATGTACCTGCACTTGCAAGAGCAGCTGTACGTGCAAAAGAGACAGCATATAAGGCTGTTATGAAGCCGAAAGAAGGTACGATTCTTACCGTTGCAAAAGGGGTGGCTGAAAAGGCTCAGACACTTGCAGAGGAGACAGATGATCTGGAAGAATTTCTCCCGAAGCTGATTGAAGAGGCAGAGACTGTTCTGGCAAAGACTCCGGATATGCTTCCTGTATTAAAGGAGGCAGGTGTTGTAGATTCCGGCGGACAGGGACTTCTGGAAGTACTGCGCGGGGCATATGATGCATTCCTCGGTAAAGAGATTGACTACAGCGCACTTGCACCAACTCCTCAGGCTGTTAATGCAACAAAGGTTGAAACTGAGGGTACAGTGGATATCAAATTTGGATACTGTACCGAATTTATTATTCTTCTGGATAAAGAATTTACAGAAAAGGATGAAATAGAATTTAAGGCTTATCTGGAATCCATTGGTGATTCTATCGTATGTGTAGCAGATGAAGACGTTGTTAAGATACATGTTCATACGAACGATCCGGGACTTGCAATCCAGAAAGCACTTACTTATGGACAGTTATCCCGTATGAAGATTGATAATATGCGTGAAGAGCATCAGGAAAAGCTGATCAAAGATGCAGAAAAGCTTGCAGCAGCCCAGAAAGAGAAAGAAAAAGCCAAAGAGCCACGTAAAAAGGTCGGATTTATTGCTGTTTCGATCGGAGAAGGATTAAATGAAATCTTCAAAGAACTTGGCGTGGACTACATTATCGAAGGTGGTCAGACCATGAACCCGAGTACGGAGGATATGCTGACAGCGATCGATCATGTAAATGCAGACTATATTTACATTCTTCCGAATAATAAGAATATCGTAATGGCTGCAAATCAGGCGCGTGATCTGACAGAAGACAAGGATATTATCGTAATTCCGACAAAGACCGTTCCGCAGGGAATCACAGCAGTTCTGAATTACAATGCAGAAGAAGATGTGGATACAAATGAAGAGACGATGCTGGAAGCAATCAAATGTGTAAAGACAGGTCAGGTGACTTATGCTGTCCGTGATACCCACATCGATGATAAAGAAATCCATGAAGGTGATATCATGGGAATTGGTGATGCAGGTATCCTTGCAGTTGGCAAGTCTGTCGATGGTACTACAAAGGACATGCTGGCGCAGCTGGTAAATGATGATTCTGAACTGATCAGTCTCTATTATGGAGAAGAAGTTTCCGAAGAAGAAGCAGAAAAGCTGACAGCAGAGATTGAAGAATTATATCCGGATATGGACGTAGATGCACACATGGGCGGACAGCCGATTTATTACTATGTGTTGGCGGTAGAATAGGCTTATGAATGAGCAGTCAGAAATCCGTAACCTGAAAGGAATCGGGGCAAAAACCGAGGAACTGTTTCACAAGATGGGAATTTTTACCATCGGCGATCTGCTCCGTTATTATCCCAGAGGATATGATGTATATGAAGAGCCGGTAAGCGTAGGAGAGCTGGAAGAAGGAAAGATCAGCACGGTAAAAGGTGTGATATATGGAAGAGTACAGGTTGGAGGAGGAAAGCGTATGCAGATTACGACAGCATACGTAAAAGATCTGACTGGTACTTTGAAGGTGATCTGGTTTCGTATGCCGTTTCTGCGTAATACATTGAAGCAGGGAATGCCGGTTATCATAAGAGGACGGGGAGTTTCAAAAAAGGATCAGCTGATTATGGAGCATCCAGAGTTATTTTCACCACCGGATAGTTACGATAAAAAGTGTGGAACTCTTCAGCCAATTTATCCGTTAACTGCCGGTATGACGAACAATGCGGTAGCAAAAGCGGTTAAAGGTGCGATGGAATATCTGGATCTCGTCTCTGATGATCTACCGAAAGATCTGCGCCTTCGATATCATCTGGCTGAGTATAACTATGCAATCCGCGGGATACATTTTCCACTGGATAAGGCAGAATTCTACCATGCAAGAGAGAGACTTGTATTTGAAGAATTTTTAGTTTTCGTGCTTGCTCTTCGAAGGACGAGGGAGCGAAATGAGCGTGCCGAAAACGGATTTGTGATAAAAAGGCGGTCGGAAATCGACCGCTTTCTTGCAAATCTGCCATATGAACTGACCGGAGCACAGAAGAGAGTCTGGGAACAGATCCAGGAGGAGATGTGCGGAAAGCTAGTGATGTCACGCCTGATCCAGGGGGATGTTGGCTCTGGTAAGACAATAGTAGCGCTTCTGGCTCTTCTTCTGGCGGCACTGAACGGTTATCAGGGCGCAATGATGGCTCCGACAGAAGTTCTGGCCAAGCAGCATTACGAATTAATCATAGAGATGCTGGAAAGGTATCAGATTCCGGTGAAAACCGAGCTCTTGACCGGGTCGATGACAGCAAAGGAAAAAAGGGAAGCTTATCAGAGGATTGCTGCGGGAGAAGTGCAGATTGTTCTGGGAACCCATGCACTGATCCAGGAGAAGGTGGAATACCAGAATCTGGCACTTGTTGTTACCGATGAACAGCACCGATTTGGTGTCCGTCAGAGAGAGGCACTTGCCGGGAAAGGACAAATTCCTCATATTCTTGTAATGAGTGCGACACCGATTCCTCGAACACTGGCAATCATTTTATATGGAGATCTGGATATTTCGGTAATTGATGAACTTCCGGCAAACCGTCTGCCAATCAAGAACTGTGTGGTGGATACCAGTTACCGACCGACTGCTTACCGCTTTATGCAGAAGCAGGTCGCCGAAGGAAGACAGTGCTATGTGATTTGTCCGATGGTAGAAGAGAGCGAGGCAATGGATGCAGAGAATGTTCTTGACTATGCGCAGCTTCTGCAAAGTGAGATGGGTGACAAGATCCGGATTGCTGCGCTTCATGGGCGGATGAAACAGGCAGAAAAAGACGAGATCATGGGAGCATTTGCAAAGAATGAGATCCAGGTCCTGGTGTCGACAACAGTTATCGAGGTTGGTATCAATGTGCCGAATGCTACGGTGATCATGGTGGAGAATGCTGAGCGTTTTGGGCTGGCACAGCTTCATCAGCTCCGCGGGCGCGTAGGACGTGGCAGACACCAGTCCTATTGTATTTTTATGAGTGGTTCGAAGACGAAAGAGACAAAAAAACGACTTGAGATCCTGAACAAATCCAATGATGGATTTTTTATTGCGAATGAAGATCTGAAGCTTCGGGGACCAGGAGATCTTTTTGGAATCCGGCAAAGCGGATTAATGGATTTCCGGATCGGAGATGTGTTCCAGGATTCGGAGCTTCTGAAAAAAGCAGGAGAAGCATCGGGGGAAATCCTGAGGGAAGATCCACTGTTAGAAGGCGAAAAATATAAACTGCTTGGTGAAAAGCTTGCGGCATACATTTCGGGAAACAATCTGGAAACGACGTTGTAGATAAAAAGATAGTGGGCAAATTGTTCTGCCCACTATCTTTTTATTCATAAAACCAGTAAATAATAAATTTGTTAAGGGATGCTTCTTCACTGTATGAATAAGAAACCTGCCAAAGTCCATATAGCTCACCCAGGTATCCTGCACCTTCTTCCATGAGGGTTTCGTGCATTTCATCCACGACCTCCTGATAGACTGCATCATCTGACATTTTAAATATCGTATAAGCCTCCTGGCTCTCAATCGATCTGTCGATCACTTCTCGCAACATACCAGGCTCATAGGTATCATAATACATGCCGTTCAGCTGATAATAGTTCAGATTTTCAGACTGACATGACGGATATACATAGTCTGTGCTGATCATATGTGTTTTTTCTAGCTCTTTTTCACTGCAGCAGAGATAATCGTAAGCAATCAGGTTCGGTATCTGATAGCCATTATCTTCGCCGAGAAAAATCGGATCTCCCCAGGTTGCATCTACATAATAATACTGACCATTGCACTGAACAATATTCCATGCATGGTCTGCGATGCCTCCATTTGGATCTGTAGTCTGTCCGGTTACATAGATACAGTAAATACCCAGTTGTTGTAGCAGATACTGGCAGCTTTTTGCATAGCCGGCACAAACCGATCTTTTTCCGACAAGAGCACTGTAAATATTCTGGTTATCCGGTGCATCAAGATCATAATCTACGTTATCTATGAGATAGGTGTAAATGTATTTTATCTTTTCGTATTCATCTGAAAGGTCTGAAATGCCAGAAAGACAGGTGGCTCTTGCCGATTCAATCTCTTGATTCCGTTGTTCTTTTTCTTCTCCCTCATAAAGATAATTGGGTTCTATTACTACATATCGGCTCTGGCCTTCAGACTGAGAATATTCTGTGGAAGTTGCATTTCCATCACACCAGAAAATTTCCGGTCTGTCATTTAACACATTCTGAAATACTTCATTTGCAGTATTCGCGTTGCTGCAATGCAGATAAATTTCTTTTTTATTTTCCTGGATACCCTGAAGAATTTCCCGGTAAACCGTTTGCTCTTCAGCAGAAAGCTGTTCATAGTAGAATTCTCCGGTAACCTCTGCATCCGTAATTTTTTCCTGTTCATAAGGAACTTCTTCCGGCGCGGAACTCTCTGCTTTCGGAGTGGCTGACATTTGTCTGCCGATCAGGATTCCTCCGGATATAAGACAGAGACAGCCAAGTCCCAAAAGAATGAACGAAAAAAATTTCCCTGTTTGATGCATCTTTTTTCGCATAATCTATTTAATTCCTCCAAATACTCATCTGTATGTTTCATCATAACATACCCTTCATTTTTGCACAACACGGACATTTTTTACATATAATGTTTCTGACAGTATAAAAAGCCTTGAGGATATCAGATATGAGATTTTTGAAAGCTATGCAGACTTCTGATCGGGGAAATTTGCAGATACAGATTACTTCGTCTATTGATTCTTTTCCTGTTCCAGATGCGTCAATCCGTATTTCCTATACAGGTATTCCTGAAAACACACTGGAAGAACTGACAACCGATAGCTCCGGACAAAGTGAAACCATTGAGCTTGACGCACCGCCTGTGGAGTATAGCCTGGATGTAACAAATGAAGAACAGCCATATGCGGAATATACCCTGAAAGTAAACGCTCCGGGATTCGAGCCGGTCAACATCGCAGGAACGGAAATACTGGCCGGTGTGACGGCAATTCAGAAGATTCGTCTGCGTCCACTTGTCACGGAAGACCAGACCCCGGAAATCTTTGTGATTCCTGCACACACTCTGTACGGTGTGTATCCGCCGAAAATCCCGGAAAACGAGATCAAGCCGGTAAACGAAACCGGTGAGATTGTGCTAAGCAGAGTTGTCGTGCCGGAATATATTGTTGTTCACAATGGCTCACCACGCGATTCTACCGCACAGAATTATTATGTAAAATATAAAGATTATATCAAAAATGTTGCTTCCAGTGAAATCTATGCAACCTGGCCGGAAAATACGATCCGGGCAAATGTACTGGCAATCATGTCTTTTACGCTGAACCGGGTTTACACCGAATGGTATCGCAATCAGGGCTATGATTTCACAATTACATCTTCTACGGCTTTTGATCACAAATGGATTCCGGAACGAAATGTTTTTGACTCCATTTCTACAGTGGTGGACGAACTGTTTGCAGATTATCTTTCCAGACCGAATGTAAGGCAGCCGATTCTGACACAATACTGTGACGGAAGACAGGTTCAGTGTCCGAACTGGATGACCCAATGGGGTTCTAAAGCACTTGGTGATCAGGGGTATTCTCCGTCGGAAATCCTCCGCTATTATTACGGAGATGATATTTACATCAATACCGCTGAAGAAATTTCAGGCATTCCGTCTTCATGGCCAGGGTATACCCTTTCCCAGGGTTCTTCTGGTACAAAAGTCCGGCAAATGCAGGAACAGCTAAATGTCATTGCCGGTGCATACCCGGCAATTCCGAAAATCACAGTTGACGGTATTTATGGTCCGGCAACAGCGTCGTCCGTCAGAAAATTCCAGTCGGTGTTCGGGCTTCCGGTAACCGGAACTGTTGATTACCGTACATGGTATAAAATTTCCGAAATTTATGTAGGTGTATCCAGAATTGCAGAATTGTCCTGACTTGGATTTTATATTATGATCTAAGTTTTCTCCCAAAGTCTGCTTTTATGCAAAGAATACCAAATGTGTCATGCTTCAGTTTAAAATGTTTCATACTCATCTGGTGCAGATTACTGCAAAATAAAAAATGCTAAAATTAACAAAACCTCCCAGTGTAATCTGAATTTATTCTCCATATACTAGGAGCGTAACACAAAACAAAATGTTACAAAAAAGGAGGAAATGAATATGGCAAGTCGTTCATCAAACAGAGCAGCCGTGCCAGAAGCAAAAGGTGCACTGGACAAATTTAAATACGAGGTTGCAAGCGAACTGGGAGTACCGTTATCAGATGGGTACAACGGAGACTTAACTTCAAGACAGAACGGATCTGTCGGAGGTTATATGGTCAAGAAAATGATCGAAGAACAGGAAAAACAGATGTCCGGTCGATAGGGACAGTCAGTGAAGGTATCACAGGCATTTCTGCCGGATACAAAAAGGGAATGTCTGATAAACAGGCACTCCCTTTTTCTCTGATCACTAAGCTGGAAATCGGACTTGAACCGACGCCCCCTTCATTACGAGTGAAGTGCTCTACCGACTGAGCTATTCCAGCATTCGTACTGCTTTTGCAGTCACGAATTATATTATATCAAATTTTTGAATAAAAGCAACTCTTTTTTAAAAAAATTACACTTTAAAATAAACATAAAAAATAGGTATTGAAATCTGTAACCAGATATGGTAAACTTTTTACAATTTGAGAAAGTGTGGGCGCTCTGGAATTGAAAAGACTCCAAGAGTGCCCCTTTTTTGAGAATAAAAGAGTATTACGAAGGGATAAGGTGAACATATGAAAGCGTTTCTAATTTTAGAAGACGGAACTGTGTTTGAAGGCACAAGCATCGGCTCAACAAAAGATATGATTAGTGAGATTGTATTCAATACTTCAATGACTGGATACTTAGAGGTGCTGACAGACCCTTCTTACGCCGGACAGGCCGTTGTCATGACATATCCGCTGATCGGAAACTATGGTATTACACCGGATATGGAGTCCAAGAAGGCGTGGCCGGATGGTTATATTGTAAGAGAATTGTCCAGAATGCCAAGCAACTTCCGTTGTGAAGGTACAATTCAGGATTTCCTGAAAGAACAGAATATTCCGGGAATTGCAGGAATTGATACCAGAGCACTTACCAAAATCCTCCGCGAAAAGGGTACAATGAATGGTATGATCACAACGAATGAAAATTACAATCTGGACGAGGTACTTCCGAAACTTCATGCATACAAAGTAGGAGATGTAGTTTCCAAAGTAACTTGCAGTGAAAAATATGTTTTAGAAGGCAATGGACCAAAAGTTGCATTGATGGACTTTGGCGCTAAGAACAACATTGCAAGGTCTTTAAATGATCGTGGATGTGAAGTTACCGTTTACCCGGCAAATACACCTGCAGAAGAGATCATTTCCGCAAATCCGGACGGTATCATGCTGTCGAACGGACCTGGCGATCCGGCGGATTGCACTTCCATTATTAAAGAAATCAGAAAATTATACGACTCAGATATCCCGATCTTTGCAATCTGTCTGGGACATCAGCTGATGGCACTCGCCAACGGTGGTAAGACCTATAAGTTGAAATACGGACACAGGGGCGGGAACCATCCGGTAAAAGATCTGCAGACAGGAAGAGTTTATATTTCTTCCCAGAACCATGGGTATGCTGTAGATGCTGATAGTATTCCGGAAAGCGTTGCAGTACCTGCATTTGTGAACGTCAATGACAAGACAAACGAAGGAATGTCATACGTTGGAAAGAATATTTTTACAGTACAGTTCCATCCGGAAGCTTGCCCGGGACCACAGGATTCTGGTTACTTGTTTGACAGATTTATGGATATGATGGGAGGAACAAAATAATGCCAAGAAATAAAGACATAAAGAAAGTATTAGTTATTGGTTCCGGTCCAATCGTAATCGGACAGGCAGCAGAATTTGACTATGCCGGAACACAGGCATGCCGTTCACTGAAGGAAGAAGGACTTGAAGTTGTACTTCTGAATTCGAATCCGGCAACGATCATGACAGACAAAGATATTGCAGACCGCGTTTATATCGAACCACTTACGGTAGAAGTTGTAGAACAGCTGATCCTTAAAGAAAAACCGGACAGCGTACTTCCTACCCTTGGAGGCCAGGCCGGACTGAACCTTGCAATGGAGCTGGAAGAAGCAGGATTCCTTAAGGAACATAATGTGAGACTGATCGGTACAACGGCGGAAACCATCAAGAAAGCAGAAGACCGTCTGGAATTTAAAGATACCATGGAAAAGATCGGTGAGCCGGTTGCAGCTTCACTGGTCGTTGAAAATATAGAAGATGGTGTCGCGTTTGCAGATAAGATCGGATATCCTGTTGTTCTTCGTCCGGCATATACCCTCGGCGGAAGCGGTGGTGGTATCGCACATGATCAGGAACAATTGGAAGAAATCCTTGAGAACGGACTCCGTCTGTCACGTGTAGGACAGGTTCTTGTAGAACGCTGCATTGCAGGATGGAAAGAAATCGAGTACGAAGTAATGCGAGATAGTGCTGGAAACTGTATTACTGTATGTAATATGGAAAATATTGATCCGGTCGGAGTTCATACCGGTGACAGTATCGTTGTTGCACCTTCCCAGACTCTTGGAGATAAAGAATATCAGATGCTGCGTACTTCGGCACTGAATATCATTACAGAACTGAATATTACTGGTGGATGTAACGTACAATACGCATTACATCCAGACTCTTTTGAATATTGTGTAATTGAGGTAAACCCGCGTGTAAGCCGTTCTTCTGCACTGGCTTCCAAAGCGACAGGATACCCGATCGCAAAAGTTGCTGCAAAGATTGCCCTTGGATATACACTGGACGAGATCAAGAATGCAGTTACAAAGAAAACTTATGCAAGCTTCGAGCCAATGCTTGACTACTGTGTTGTTAAGATGCCGAGACTTCCGTTCGATAAATTTATCAGTGCAAAGAGAACGTTGACGACACAGATGAAAGCTACCGGAGAAGTTATGAGTATTTGCGATAACTTTGAAGGAGCTCTTATGAAAGCAATCCGTTCTCTGGAGCAGCATGTAGACTGCCTGCTTTCTTATGATTTCTCAGCACTTTCCAAAGAAGAAATTCTGGAAAAACTGGAAATCGTAGATGACCGCAGAATCTGGATGATCGCAGAAGCACTCCGCAAAGGAATCTCTTATGACGAGATCCATGCGATCACAAAGATCGACAAATGGTTCATCGACAAGATCGCAATCCTTGTTGAGATGGAACAGGCTCTGAAGACACAGGAACTCACACCGGAACTTCTGAAAGAAGCAAAACGTATTGAATTCCCGGATAATGTTATTGCACGACTGACCGGAAAAGATGAGAGAGAAATCCACGATATGCGTCATGCAAACGGAATCGTTGCAGCATACAAGATGGTTGATACCTGTGCGGCTGAGTTCGCGGCAGAGACCCCATATTATTATTCTGTATTCGGAAGCCAGAACGAAGTAGAAGAGACTTCTGGCAAAAAGAAAGTTCTAGTACTTGGATCAGGACCGATCCGTATCGGACAGGGTATCGAGTTCGACTTCTGTTCTGTACATTGTACATGGGCATTTGCAAAAGAAGGATACGAGACTATTATCGTAAATAACAACCCGGAAACTGTAAGTACCGATTTTGATATCGCAGATAAGCTGTATTTTGAACCACTTACTCCGGAAGATGTAGAGAGCATTGTAGACCTGGAAAAACCGGACGGAGCAGTTGTTCAGTTTGGTGGACAGACTGCGATCAAATTAACAGAATCCCTGATGAAGATGGGAGTGCCGATTCTTGGAACTTCCGCAGAAGATGTAGATGCCGCAGAGGACAGAGAGCTCTTTGACGAGATCCTTGCACAGTGCAATATTCCACGTCCGAAGGGAGATACAGTATTTACCGCTGAAGAAGCAAAAGAGGTTGCCAACCGTCTCGGATATCCGGTACTGGTTCGTCCTTCTTATGTACTTGGCGGACAGGGAATGCAGATTGCAATCAACGATCATGATATTGATGAATTTATCGGAATCATCAACCGTATTGCACAGGATCACCCGATTCTGGTTGATAAATATTTGGTCGGTAAAGAAATTGAGGTCGATGCAGTATGTGACGGAACAGACATTCTGATCCCTGGTATTATGGAACATATTGAGCGTGCCGGAATCCATTCTGGTGACAGTATTTCTGTATATCCTGCGCAGAGCATTTCTGAAGTGACAAAGCGTAAAATTGAAGAATATACAAAGCGTCTTGCAAAAGCCCTTCACGTAATTGGTATGATCAACATCCAGTTCATCGTATGTGGCGAAGATGTTTATGTCATCGAAGTAAACCCACGTTCAAGTCGTACCGTTCCTTATATCAGTAAGGTAACAGGTATCCCGATCGTTCCGCTTGCTACAAGAGCGATCATCGGACATAAGATCAGAGAAATGGGTTACACACCGGGACTTCAGAAAGAAGCTGATTATATTGCAATCAAGATGCCGGTATTCTCATTTGAGAAGATCCGTGGTGCAGATATCAGCCTTGGACCGGAGATGAAGTCTACAGGTGAGTGTCTGGGAATTGCAACTACATTTAACGAGGCACTTTACAAAGCGTTCCTTGGAGCTGGAATCAACCTTCCAAAATATAAGAACATGATCATGACTGTTCGTGATGAGGATAAGGGAGAAGCTGTCGAGATCGGACGCAGATTTGAGGCACTTGGCTACCGCATCTTTGCAACACGCGGTACAGCTGATGCATTAAAAGAAGGTGGCGTAAAAGCAATTCCGGTCAATAAGATTGAGCAGGAATCACCGAACCTGATGGATCTGATCCTTGGACACGAGATCGACCTTGTAATTGATACTCCTCCACAGGGAGCAGATCATGCACGAGATGGATTTGTAATCCGTCGTAATGCAATCGAGACAGGTGTCAATGTACTGACAGCTATGGATACGGCAAGAGCACTTGTGACAAGTCTGGAAAATACAGATATCCGTCAGCTTACACTGATTGATATTGCGAAAGTTGAATAAGATGTTATGAATACGGACAGGCAGGGATTGGATTCTCTGCCTGTTTGTGTTATGGAAAATGCAGGGACGAGACGGACGCTACAGTGGCAAAAGAATGTGAAGCTGTGTAGAGGATTTCGGATATTGGCTGGAATTGCGGGGAAGGAGTTTTATAGTGTGAAAACTATTGTATGTGTGGATAACCGGATGGGGATATGTTTTAATGGCAGGAGAGTGAGCCGGGACCGGATGGTGCCAGAGGATATTCTTGAGATGACGAGAGGGAATGTGCTCTGGATGGCGCCGGAGGCAGATAAGCTTTTTAAAGAAGTCTTTAAAGCAAAAGAAGAGGTATGCCGGGAAATTGGGACTGGGAAGAAAATACAGGACGCAGGGCGACTGGAGGATGAAAAAATGTGGAAGGTTGACCGGAATTTTCTGGAAAAGGCAGAAGAAGAGGATTTCTGTTTTGTTGAGGGGGAGAATCTGGCTGGATATGAGGGGAAGATTACAGAGATTGTTCTGTATAAATGGAACCGGGATTATCCGGCAGATGTATTTTTTGAGGTAGATTTAAGCAAGTGGAGACTGGAAGAGAGAAAAGATTTTTCCGGTTACTCCCATGAGAAGATTACAAAAGAAATTTACAACAGGCAGGGATTGCTATGAAGAAGAAAATTGGGAAAATGAGAGGTGTGCTGCTTCTGACGTTTGCATTGTTTCTGACAGCGTGTGGCACAGGTGGAGCAGATGCGCAAAGTGCATCATATGGAAACAGTCAGGCAGCAGTAGTTGAAAGGCAGTCGGGTAGCGGAGAAAATGAATCGACAGCAGGTGGCAGCCAGGATCCGGTGAGCGCTACATTGGATAATATTCCGGCATACAGCGGAACACCGTATGTAGTGATTGACGATAATGAACCGGATTTTACCGAAGATGAGCTGACAGATCAGTCTTATGAAAGCTACAGTGATCTGGATGAGCTGGGACGATGCGGCGTTGCCGCGTCCAACATTGGGACAGATCTGATGCCGACCGGGAAAAGAGGAAAGATTGGACAGGTGAAACCGTCCGGGTGGCAGACAATAAAATTTGACAATGTGGATGGAAAATATCTTTACAACCGTTGTCATCTGATAGGCTATCAGCTGACGGCAGAAAATGCAAACGAAAAGAATCTGATTACAGGAACCCGCTATATGAATGTGGATGGGATGCTGCCATTTGAAAATATGGTTGCCGACTACATCAAAGAGACAGATAATCATGTAATGTATCGTGTCACACCGGTATTTGAAGGGGAGAATCTGGTTGCATCCGGAGTTTTAATGGAAGCAGAATCCGTGGAGGATCATGGAGAAGGTGTGAAATTTAATGTGTATGTCTATAATGTACAGCCGGGAATTACGATTGATTATGCAACGGGAAAGGCAGTGCTTTCCGATACGGATGCGTCAGTGGGTACGGGAAAAACCAGTGGAAATACAGAGAAAAAGATGTATGTGTTGAATGAAAATACAAAGAAGTTCCATACGCCGGAGTGCTCAGGAGTAAAAGATATCAAAGAAGGAAATAAAAAAACATTTACAGGTTCAAGAGAAGAACTGATTAAAGAGGGGTATATCCCGTGTGGGAGATGTAAACCGTAAGAGGAAAATAAAAGAAAAACTGCATATTCTGCGAAAAATATAAAACAAACGGGAGATTTTTAAACAAAATCTCCCGTTTTCTGCTATAATAGAAAACATACTTAATGAATATACATTAGAGGAAATGTGTAAAAGAAAAAGGAGGAACTTTCTCATGAATACTTATCATATGGGAACAAAATGCGTGCAGGGAGGATATACACCTGGAAATGGAGAGCCGAGACAGGTTCCGATCATTCAGTCTACGACATTCAAATACAATACAAGTGAAGATATGGGAAAATTATTTGATCTGGAGGCATCCGGATATTTCTACACCCGTCTGCAGAATCCGACTAATGACCACGTAGCGGCAAAGATCGCGGCGATGGAAGGCGGAACAGCTGCAATGTTGACTTCTTCCGGACAGGCAGCGAATTTCTTTGCTATGTTCAATATCTGTGAAGCAGGAGATCATATTGTGGCTTCCTCTTCGATTTATGGTGGAACCTTCAATCTGATCAGTGTGACAATGAAGAAAATGGGAATTGACGCAACATTTGTTTCTCCGGATGCAACAGAAGAAGAATTAAATGCGGCATTCCAGCCAAATACAAAGCTGATGTTTGGTGAGACGATTGCCAATCCGGCACTTACTGTTCTGGATATTGAGCTTTTTGCAAAGGTTGCGCATGCGCATAGTGTACCGCTGATCGTGGATAATACCTTCCCGACACCGGTCAACTGTCGTCCGATCGAATGGGGAGCAGATATTGTGACACATTCGACTACAAAATATATGGATGGACATGGAGCAGCAGTCGGTGGAGCAATCGTAGACAGTGGTAAATTTGACTGGATGGCTCATGCAGATAAATATCCCGGACTTTGCACACCGGATGAAAGCTATCATGGAATTACCTATGCTGAGAAATTCGGAAAAGAAGGCGCATTTATCACAAAATGTACTTCTCAGTTGATGCGTGATCTCGGATCGATCCAGGCACCACAGAATGCATTTATCCTGAATCTCGGACTGGAATCTCTTCATGTGCGTATGCCAAGACATGTGGAGAACGGACAGGCTGTCGCAGAATTTCTGGAGCAGCACCCAAAGGTTGCTTATGTCAATTATCCGGGACTTCCATCTAACAAATACTATGAAAGAGCAAAGAAATACATGCCAGACGGGGGCTGTGGAGTGGTATCTTTCGGATTGAAAGGTGGAAGAGAAGCTGCTTCCGTATTCATGCAGAATCTGAAGCTTGGAGCGATTGAAACCCATGTGGCAGATGCCAGAACCTGTTGCCTGAACCCGGCAACATCCACACATCGCCAGATGAATGATGAGCAGTTAAAAGAAGCAGGAGTTCCGGCAGAACTGATTCGCATCAGTCTGGGACTTGAAGATAAAGAGGATCTGATCGCAGATATTTCTGCGGCACTTGACGCAATTCAATAATCGTGTCACAATGACAGATAAAGAAATCTGATCAGACAGGAGGAAAAGAGTCATGACAAAGAAATCAGAAAGACAACCAATCAAAGCAGAAAATGTAGCGGGTGGCGCAGGCTATATCCTGAAGGAAGAACTGATCAAAGGTGAACAGCTCGGCGCGTACTGCAAGATGTTCAATGAAGTAACGTTAAAACCTGGATGTGAGATCGGATATCATGAGCATCATGGAGAGACTGAGACTTACTATCTGACAAAAGGGGAAGGCATTTACAATGATAATGGCAAAGAATATCCGGTGGAAGTTGGTGATGTGACTTTCTGCGCAGACGGAAATGGACATGGCATCAAGAATGCGGGGAAAGAAGATCTTGTGTTTGTGGCGCTTATTTTGAAAGAATAGTGTGAAGAGGGACGGATCCCGGCGCAAATGATATTGATCGTCACCTATGAAACTGTCACTGGCAGTTTCATACGGATGCATGGCAACTCCGAAGCTTGTACAAAAAAGGGGATGATGTTCGTGTGAACACGGACACCACCCCTATTTTTTTGCGCTCTTAGCCGCAACGATTCAATATCATTTGCGCCGGGATCCTGTGCTGCTCAAAATTTTTAGAAATAAGAGTTGGCGATTTAGTGAATGGTCTTCTTGTGGGGATAGGAAACATTATGCAAAGAAATCCTGTATTCCTTGAAGCAGTCTCTTATTATCTTCCGGAGCCATAATGCAGAACCGGAAGTATTCCCCGCCCAGTTCTTTGAAGCTGGAGCAGTCTCTCACCATCAGACCCTGCTTGATCAGAAATTCAAACACATCCGCAGAAGTAACTCCCTCTTTTTCAATCTTTACCAGTACAAAATTCGCATAAGCAGGATACACAGTCAGCACATTGATTTTGGAGATTTCAGTGCACATTTTGTCTCGCTCGGAGAGGATCAGATCCCGTGTTTTCCGGATATACTCCTGATCCTGGAGCATTTTCTCACCAGCGTAAGCGCCGAGGCTGTTCAGACTCCATGGGTTCTGCATCAGCAGAAGATCCTGAAGAAACTGGCTGTTACTGGTTGCACCGTAGCCGAGGCGGAGACCAGGTGCGGCATAAAATTTGGATACGCCACGGAGAATCATCAGATTATCAAAACTGCTGATCAGAGACATGGAAGAAATTTCATTAATATCCGGTGCAAATTCAACGTAAGTCTCATCGATCATCAAGAAAGAGCCAGCCTCCCGGCAGCAGTCCAGAATGGTCTGGATCTCAGGCATTTTGAGAGCGGACGAAGTCGGATTGTTCGGGTTACATAATATCACCAGATCATAGCCCTTCCTGATTTCTTCGCAGAAGGCATGGATATCAAGATGGAACAGATCTGACTCTTTTAACAGGTAAGTATGGATGGAACTTCCCACCAGATCCAGTTCACGTCCATACTCGGAATAAGTTGGTCCAAGAACCAGCGTTTTTTGTGGTTTCCGTGTCTGGATCAGAAGAGAGATCAGCTCGGTAGAACCATTTCCGACGATTACATGTTCCGGTAAAATCTGGCAGTAATCGGCAATCACTTTCTTCAAAGTAGTGTAATTTCGGTCCGGATAACTACTGAGAAGATCCAGATGTGCAGCAAGATCTTTTTTCAGGTTTTTGGATAATCCAAGTGGGTTGACATTGGCTCCAAAGCAGACGATCTCGTCCACCGGTACATGATAAAATGCGGCGACAGCAGCGGTGTCACTTCCATGAAACTGCGGTTTTGCTTCCATAAATAGTATTCTCCTTTGTGTATAACAAAAATCTGTGAATTAAAAAAATCGGGTATTCCGCATTGCCTGATATGCAGAATAATGTTATAATTTATTATAATGTCTTTTTGAAAAAATGCAATGCAGAAGTAGGTGGCAAGCTTGAAGAATAAAATAAAAAAATTTTCCAAAGGAGATTTTCGAACTGTTCATCCGGAGATTGTACTGCCGGTAACGAATCTTGAGATGACGATCGGGGAAGGAGAGTCCTGCCAGGGAAGTTTCATTTTGAAGAACAGGAAAGAAGGAGATATCAGAGGACTTGTATATTCTTCTTCTTTTCGTATACATTTAGAAGAACAGGGATTTGAGGGCAACCCGGTGGAACTCCGTTTTACTTATGATGGAAGCGGACTTGCTCCCGGGCATGTTGAACAGGGAAAGTTTACGATTGTATGTAATGGTGGAGAATTTGAGGTAAACTTTACTGCGATCATTGAAAAACCATCAGTCGAGACTTCCTGTGGAAGAGTACAGAATATCCGTGATTTTAAAAGGCTGGCGATGGAGAACTTTATCGAGGCACACCGTCTTTTCAGATCACGCGATTTTTATGACGTGATAAAGTATGAAGAGCCAAGGATAAAGGCACTTTATGATAATATTAGGAAATGGTCTCTCGGTGAGCAGGCGATGGAAGAATTTCTGGTCGGAATCAAACAGAAAGAATGTATTTTCCTGACAATGGGACGGAATCAGAGAACTTTCCGCAATTTAAAAGAAGCAACCCGTGAGATTATTCATTTTACAAAGAATACTTGGGGATTTATGCCGGTGAAGGTGCATGTGAGCGGTGATTTTATCCAGATTGGAAGGGATAACTTTACAACGGACGATTTTGTGGGAAATCTGTTTGATTTCAGTTATATCATTCATCCGGAAAAGGCTCATGCGGGAAATAATTATGGACAGATTGTTTTTGAAAGTCCGTATGAATCGCTGACCTATGAGGTAATGTTGGCCAATCACAAGGATCATGCAGAGAACAGACGTGTGGCAGATAAGACGATTGCATCAATCATAAAGGATTTCCTTGCGTGTAATGCGGAAGGAAAGGATCTGACAGCCTGGGCGGACGCAACAAGAGAAAAACTGAAGGGACTGGATATATATTCAGAAGACGGAGATGTTTATCCACTGTTTGATGCACATCTTAACCTGCTCTGTAAGGAGCCGGACAAGGCCAGTGGTATTCTGGATGATTACAATTACAGCCGTTTCTCAGTGAATAAGGATTCGGTCATTTCATCGTATTATCTGTATCTGACTGCGCTTTTGAGAAAATCAGGCAGCCAGGTTAACAAAGCAATTGAAGAACTGAATAAGGCATATATGAAAGAACCAACTTCATGGGAGCTTGTGTGTATGCTGATTGACATTGATCCGGAATATAAAAACTACAGCAAAAAATTACAGGTTCTGGAACGCCACTGCAGCAACGGTGCGAACCAGGTAATTCTGTACTGGCAGGCATACCGGTGTTTTCTGGAGAAGCCAACCTGTCTGAAAAAGCTCTCGGCATTTGAAGTACAGATTCTCAATTTTGCGCAGAAGCACGGAGTTCTGACAAAGGAAATTGCGCTTTATATGGCGAACCTTGCATCCCAACAGCGGACTTATGATAAGAATCTGGATGTTGTGATGCAGAAGGTTTATCGGATTTTCCCGGATCCACAGATTCTGACAGCAATTTGTACCCATCTGATCCGTGGCAATCGGACAACACCGGAATGCTTTAAGTGGTATGCCTTGGCAGTAAAAGAAGATCTGAAGATTGCGCAGCTTTTTGAATATTATATGATGACTGTGGATGACAAATATCTGGACAGACAGTTTCCAAAATCCGTATTACTTTACTTCCGGCATGGAAACACACTGGAATATAAAAAAGCAGCGGTGTTGTATGCAAATCTGATTAACTGTGAGGAAGAAAGCAGTGAGCTTTACAGTGCTTACAGAGAGCAGATGGAGCGGTTTGCCTGGATGCAGCTTGAGAATCGAAGGATCAATGATATTCTGCATATTATTTACAAACGCTGCTGTACTGAGCGGGATATGACACCGGAAAGAATCCGAGCAGTTTATGATATCTGCCATGCTTATGAGATTAAGACAACGGTAAAGAACATGGCGTTTGTCATGGTAATCGAGCCTGACGGAACGATCAGTCAGAAAGTACAGTACAGTGCGGATGGAGTGATTGTATATTTATACAATAAAGACGCACGGATTGTCTGGGAATCAAAAGACGGCCGCCATTACATTGATTCCATTCCATATGAGACTATGAGGATGTTCTATGAGAACCGGTATATGGAAATCTGCAAAAAATATCAGGAAGAGCATGAGGAAGAGGAACGAAAGAAAGAGAAAAAAGAACTGACCTGGGATATGCTTAGAGAGCACGGGCTGGAGATGGCAGATGAAAAAGAAGTGTTTAAAATGTGCAGTATGCGCCTGCGTGAAGAAGGTACGGAGGAGGATGATTTTCTTCTGGCATTATGCTTTGAACTGTTTCTGAAAGATCAGTATGATAAGCAGACGCTGTCTTATCTTGCTGAGTATTATTGTGGATCGACCCGTAATATGAAGAAACTCTGGCATGTGGCAAGAGATTATGATATTACAACCTACAAGCTTTCAGAAAGAATCATTACGCAGATGCTTTTCTCGGAAACTATGTTTGGTGAGGAAGAAATTTTTGCGGATTATTATGAAGGAAGAACGTATTTCCGTTTAAAGAGAGCATATCTTGCTTATGTTTCAAGAGAATATGTGGTGAACGGACGCCAGGTAAAAGGATGTATTTTTGTAATCATCGCAAATGAATACCGCAAAGAGGAAGATCTTCCGGATATCTGTAAGATCGCCCTGCTAAAATATTATTCCAGCAGGGAAGTGCATCAGGAACTGGAACCGATGCTACGGGAATTCCTGCGCGAAATGTGTGAAAAACAGCTGTATTTTTCTTTCTATTTGAAGTATCCGGAGAACTGGCTCAGAGAAGTGCAGCTTTATGATAAGACGATGATCGAATATCACGCAAAACCTGGAAGCAAAGTGGCAATTTCCTACCAGATACGGAAAGGCGAAAGTGATAATATGAATTATCAGGAAGAAATACTGCTTCCGGCATATGAAGACACTTATATCAAGAGCTTTATTTTGTTTGGTGATGAATCTCTGCGTTATTATTTTACAGAGACGAATAAGGATAAGGTGACGGTTACGGAAAAAAGTGACTATAAGCCGCGTGAGGTGAGACCAATCGGAAAATTTGGAAGACTGAATGATATGACATCACTGAAGAATGAAGCACTGGCAATCGCGATGAAGGAATTTGCAACAGAAAAACAGCTTGCTGAGGATATTTTTGTTGCTTACTAAAGGAGGAAATACTTCATGACACATGGAAGTATTATAGGATATGACATCAATGCAAAGATGTGTCAGATCAGTTATTATAATGAAAAAACACAGGAACCGGAGACGGTGGATACCGGAATTGAAAAAGAGAACAATCAGATTCCTCTGGTGATGAACTATTATAAAGAGACCTGGACTTACGGAAGACAGGCAAGAAGGATGTCTACGGTAAGGGACAGTATCTGCGTGGAAGGGATCTGGGAGTGTGCGCTTGGCAATAGGAAAATTGAGGTAGACGGACAGGAATATGAAGGCGTCCAGCTGCTGGCGGATTTTGTAAAGTACACGTTGAACGGATTTGAAGAAATTGAAAGCATCACGTTTACAGTCCCGGAGAAAAACGAAGACATCCGCGTCTTGCTGAAGGGAATCGGACAGAAACTCGGAGTGGCAAAGGAAAATATTTATGTTCAGGACTACAAGGAAAGCTTCTGTCATTATATGTTTAACCAGCCGAAAGAATTATGGCAGTATGAAGCGGCACTTTTTTACTGTGACGAGGATGTGATCCGGGCATATATGTTGCGGGAACTGAAGAACAGTTCGCAGAAAAGCAGAGAAAGCTTTGTGACGGTGGACAAGGTGGCAGATGCACGTATGGAAGAACTGGAAGCAGTTTATCCGGTGCTGCATGTTGAGAAGGCAAAAGCGGCAGATGAGCATTTTAAACGTTTTATCCAGAGTGTATTCAACAAGAAGATGATCTCTTCTGTCTTTTTGACAGGAGATGGATTTGAAAATAACTGGTATCCGAATTCTCTGCGCGTTCTCTGTAACGGACGCCGTGCGTTTATGGGAAATAATCTGTACAGTAAAGGAGCGTGTTATACAGCGCAGCGCAGAAAAGAGGAACAGTCAGATGCACCAGTCTACCTGGATGAGACAAAACTGACCGAGCAGATTTCCGTGCGGATGCGCGTGAATGGAGAAGAAGGCTGGTACCCACTGGTATCCTGGGGCAATCACTGGTACGAATCAGACAGACAGTTCGAGGTGCTTCTTGGTGATACAGAGGATATTGAGATCCATGTAGATTCTCTGGTGACCGGCAGGCATCTTGTGGAGTCGGTTTCTCTGAAAGGTATGCCGGACCGGAAAAACTATGCGCTTCGTCTGAAAATTAGTACATTCTTCTCGGATGAAAAGACCTGTCATATTATTTTTGAAGATATGGGATTTGGCGAATTTTTTGCGCCATCAGGATTCCGGTTGGAGAAGATCATTGAATTAGGAGGCAGCAATGGGCAGTTTAATTCTTTGTCATAAGAAAAAGGCAAAACATCCCTATGAAATTTCGAGGATCCATACAAGGATCAGTACACTGGAAGAGCTGTGTTATTATCTGTGCAACAATCTGTATCTGATCGATTATACGATCATGAATGAGCAGCTCTGCAGATGGATCGCAGATGAACTGGAAATGCAGGATCTTGCAGTAAAGCTGGTGGAACTGATCCGAAATCATGGTTCCGTGGAGAAATTTGTGGTTCTTGTGCTACATGAATCCAGAATCTACACACCGGGTGAAATGGCACACATCCAGAATGTTCTGGAGAAACTCAAGAACCAGAAAGAAGTAGAACGTCAGAAATACAAAGCAGATAAGCTGATGGAAAGTGGAGAACTGGAATCGGCAATCCTGGTTTACATGTCGATCGTCAACGGAGAAAAGGATGATTCGGTAGATAAGCGTTTTTATGGTCGCGTGTCAGCGTGTCTTGCCGGAGCATATGGGAGAGCATTTCTGTATGAAGAGTCGGCGAGAATGTATGAGAAGGCGTATAAGATCTGTGAAGATAATAAAATGCTCGAAGGTTACCTGTATGCAAGTTCCAGATACATGCCGCAGGATGAATATCAGAAGATGGTCATGGGCAATGAAATCCTTTTGGAAATTGACAACAAACTTACAGAAAAGATAGAAAAAGTGAGAGAAAATATCAACATCGAACCGTCAAAGGAACTGTTTGAAGAATGGAAAAAAGAGTACAGAAGAGCATAGTGTACGGGAGAAAGTTCAAGGCTGTGTATTGATTTTCGGAAAATCATGTATTATACTCTCTATGTAAAAATTAAGCGGATACAACAAATAGGAGAAGACAAAACGATGAGCGAACTTGAAAGAGTAGAGACTGGTTTAGGTGAAGAATGTGGTGTATTCGGTGCCTATGATATGGATGGTGGCGATGTTGCGCCGTCAGTGTACTATGGTTTGTTTGCCCTTCAGCACAGAGGGCAGGAAAGCTGCGGAATTGCAGTGACAGATACCTATGGCAAGCGGAAAGTTCATTTCAGAAAGGGACTAGGACTAGTCAATGAAGTATTCGATGAGGAAGAACTTGGCAAATTAAAGGGAAACCTTGGCGTCGGACATGTGCGGTATTCGACAGCAGGGGGAACTCGTGCGGAAAATGCACAGCCACTGGTTCTGAATTATGTGAAAGGTACATTGGTGATTGCCCATAATGGTAATCTGACGAATGCGATCGAGCTTCGTCATGAATTGGAATATACCGGAGCAATCTTCCAGACAACGATTGATTCGGAAGTAATTGCCTATCATATTGCAAGAGAGCGTCTGAAGGTTTCAAAGGCAGAGGATGCGGTCAGGAATGCAATGAAGAAAATTGAAGGCGCATATGCACTGGTTGTATCAAGCCCGCGTAAGATGATCGGAGCGAGAGATCCATTTGGTCTCAAACCACTCTGTATCGGCAAGCGAGATAATACCTGGTTCCTGGCATCGGAAAGCTGTGCCCTTGCAGCAGTTGGTGCAGACTTTATCCGTGACGTGGAACCGGGAGAGATTGTCAGCTTTACAAAGCATGGAGTATCTTCGGACAAAAGTATGCAGATTCCACTTGAAAAGCAGGCACGTTGTATTTTTGAGTACATTTATTTTGCACGTATGGACAGCGTAATCGACAACATCAATGTATATCATGCAAGGATTGTTGCAGGAAAGGCTCTTGCACAGTCTTATCCGGTAGAGGCTGATCTGGTTGTCGGTGTGCCGGATTCCGGACTGGTTGCGGCAAAAGGATATTCGGAATATTCCGGAATCCCTTACGGTATGGCATTCCACAAGAACAGTTATGTAGGAAGAACCTTTATCAAGCCGAAACAGAGTCAGAGAGAGTCCAGTGTGAAGATCAAACTGAATGTTATTGAAGAGGTTGTACGGGGCAAGCGTATTGTTATGGTAGATGATTCCATCGTCCGTGGAACGACCTGTGCAAATATCATCAAGATGCTCAAAAAAGCAGGAGCAAAAGAAGTTCATGTAAGAATCAGTTCGCCACCGTTTTTACATCCTTGTTATTTTGGTACAGATGTACCGTCGAATGATCAGCTCATTGCTCATTCACATACAACGGAGCAGATCCGTGAAATGATCGGAGCAGATTCTCTTGGATATATGGAAATAGATAAGCTGAAAGACATGGTTGGAGATCTTGGATACTGCGATGCATGTTTTACAGGAAATTACCCGATGCGCGTTCCGGGAAAAGATATTTCCCACGCGTTTGAGTCAGAAGAATAGGGAGGATAAGACTATGGGATACGACAAGTATGTAAGTCCGCTTTCAGAGCGGTATGCCAGCAAGGAGATGCAGTATATTTTTTCTCCGGACATGAAATTTAAGACATGGAGAAAACTCTGGATCGCACTTGCAGAGACAGAAAAAGAGCTGGGGCTCAATATTACAGATGAACAGATCGCAGAACTGAAAGAGCATGCAGAGGATATCAATTACGATGTCGCAAAAGCGCGTGAAAAAGTAGTGCGCCATGATGTGATGTCTCATGTATATGCATATGGACAGCAGTGCCCGAAAGCAAAAGGGATCATTCATCTGGGAGCAACTTCCTGTTATGTAGGTGATAATACCGATATCATTATCATGGCAGAGGCTCTGAAACTTGTTAAGAAAAAGCTGGTTAATGTTCTGGATGAACTTTCAAAGTTCGCAGATCGGTATAAAGATCTTCCGACACTTGCATTTACTCATTTCCAGCCAGCACAGCCGACAACGGTTGGAAAGAGAGCAACTTTGTGGATGCAGGAATTTTCTATGGATCTTGCGGATCTTGATTATGTGCTTGGAAGCCTGAAACTTCTTGGATCAAAAGGAACAACCGGTACACAGGCAAGCTTCCTGGAACTGTTTGAGGGAGATCAGGAGACCATTGATAAGATCGATCCAATGATTGCTAAGAAGATGGGATTTGAAGCATGCTATCCGGTATCCGGACAGACCTATTCCCGTAAAGTGGATACAAGAGTTGTGAATGTTCTTGCCGGAATTGCAGCAAGTGCACACAAATTCTCCAATGACATCCGTCTTCTCCAGCATCTGAAAGAAGTGGAAGAGCCGTTTGAAAAGACACAGATCGGATCTTCTGCAATGGCATATAAGAGAAATCCAATGAGAAGCGAACGAATCGCATCTCTGTCCCGTTACGTGATGATTGATGCACTGAACCCGGCGATCACTTCTGCTACACAGTGGTTTGAACGTACTCTGGATGACTCTGCGAACAAGCGTCTGAGTGTACCGGAAGGTTTTCTTGCGATTGACGGTATTCTGGATCTGTGCCTGAATGTCGTTGACGGACTGGTTGTATATCCAAAAGTAATTGAAAAACGTCTGATGTCTGAACTTCCGTTCATGGCAACAGAGAATATTATGATGGATGCAGTAAAAGCTGGTGGAGACCGTCAGGAACTGCATGAAAGAATCCGTGAACTTTCGATGGAAGCAGGAAAGAATGTTAAAGAAAAAGGTTTGGACAACAACCTTCTTGAACTGATCGCGTCAGATGATGCATTTAATCTGAGTCTGGAAGATCTTCAGAAAACAATGGATCCATCCAAATATGTAGGACGTTCCAAAGAACAGGTCGAAGCATTCCTTAAGAATGTGATCCGGCCGATCCTGGATGAAAATAAAGAGCTGCTTGGTGTAAAAGCAGAGATCAATGTATAGAATAACTGAATAAACAGAATGAAAGAGCAGGAAGCAGATTTCCGGGTAAGACGGAAGATTGCTCCCTGCTTTTTATTTATGTTTCATGGTCTGAAAATAACTTCTTTGAAATATCAATATAGTAAAGAATTAATGCGTTCATCTGAAAGAATCTATAAATCCCATGGAAATGCATAGATATTAAATCGTCATTAATTAGACAATTTGACGAAAAATATGAAAACTGAGTTTTTGACAAACACAGAAAAGCGCGAAAAAACGCACTTATTTAGAGCAAATTTATTATGTTATCGTAATAACATGGTGATAATACACAAAAAATAAATAAGTTAACTGAAAATATTGCATAAAAACTATAAATAGGTTATTATAGATTCAACAGATAAAAACTATAAGGGATGTCTATTAAAAAGGAGGGTTACCGTATGAGTATTAACGATTTAGTATTAAAGGTAAATGATGTCCTAACAGGATCGGTGCTGATCATAGCACTTGTAGGTATTGGCTTGCTGTTCACATTTAAGCTTGGATTTATTCAGATCCGTGGTTTTAAAGATGGATGGAACAGAACTTTTGGCGGACTTTTTAGCAAGAAAGGGGATGCCGGAAAAGACGGAATGTCTTCTTTCCAAGCACTTGCAACAGCGATTGCTGCTCAGGTTGGTACCGGTAATATCGCCGGAGCTGCAACTGCAATTGCAGTCGGTGGTCCGGGAGCAATCTTCTGGATGTGGATCAGCGCATTCCTCGGAATGTCAACGATCTTCGCAGAAGCGGTTATGGCTCAGAAGTTCAAGCAGGTCAGTGATGACGGAACCGTAACCGGTGGTCCGGTATATTACATACGAGGAGAATTTAAAGGAACGTTCGGAAAAGTTCTGGCAGCTATTTTTGCAGTCCTGATTATCTTTGCACTTGGATTCATGGGCAATGCAGTTCAGTCTAACTCAATCGCAGCATCATGGAACACTGCATTCGGAATTCCGAAGATTGCAATGGGTATTTTTGTAGCAGTTGTTTCTCTGTTTGTATTCACAGGTGGTATGAAGCGAATCGCAAAAGTTACTGAACTGATCGTGCCGATCATGGCAGCATTTTATATAGTAGGTTCTTTGATCGTAATTTTTGCAAACGTTACAGCAATCCCGGCAGCATTCCATGACATTATTGTTGGTGCGTTTAAACCGGCAGCAGTAGCAGGTGGTGCAATGGGCGCAACCTTGAAGCTTGCAGTACAGAAAGGTGTGGCAAGAGGTCTCTTCTCCAATGAAGCTGGTATGGGTTCTACACCACACGCACATGCAGTAGCAAAAGTAAAACATCCGGTTGAACAGGGCTTTGTAGCTATGATCGGTGTGTTCATTGATACATTCGTAATTCTTAACCTGACAGCACTTGTTATTATCACAACCGGTTCAAGAACGACTGGTCTTACAGGTGCACAGCTGAGCCAGTATGCTTTCTCTACATTATATGGTAAGTTCGGTGAGATCTTTATCGCGATCTGTATGTTATTCTTCGCATTCTCAACGATCATCGGATGGTATTTCTTCGGTGAAGCAAACATCCGTTACCTGTTTGGAGCAAAAGCTGTTAAAATTTACTCAATCATTGTATGTATCTGCGTAGCACTTGGATCACTTCAGGAAGTAGAACTTGTATGGAATATGGCAGACTGCTTTAACAGTATGATGGTTATCCCGAATGCGATTGCACTGGTAGCACTCAGTGGTCTTGTTAAGAAGACGCATGACGATTACTATAATAATTTCCTGCCAAATCAGAAAAAAGGCAAATAGATAATTTGTATAATAGCTGAAAAACAGTTATAGAAAAAAACAATAAGAAATATACAAAAAAATCTATAAAAAGACTAGCATTTTGTATAAATGTGTGCTATAGTAATCATGTCAGCAAGAAAGATGCTGTAAAATGTATAAAAAATGCAGTCAATTAGATAGTAGGTTGATATTTCCTGCGAGAGAATCATTTATAAAGATATTTGATAAATGGTCGCCGAAGATGCAAACCGTAGAGCAGTAAAGCTCGTTGAATGGTGAAACTTTCAGGCAAAAGGATCGGGAAAGGTACTACACTCTGAATCCGGAATTGCCGAATTTACAAGGAGACAGAAAGGACGTTTAAAACAGAGAAGTTGTTTTGGCGTCCTTTTTTGATACCAGATATATGTTAAAAAAATATCTGGAGTATTTCAGACACAGGGAGCCAAAAAAGACCGCATAAACGGACAGGGGACGAAAGGAAGAAGCGGCTATGAATACTGGATTTATGATTATCACAAATAATCCACTGGTAAAAGAAAAACTGGGGGAAGATTATCATGTGGAATACGAAGAACTTTCTTATGAGGACACACTTAAAAAAGTTCAGAAGATGATCTTCCAGGGATACCGGCTTTTGACACATCCGCTGTCCGGAAGCGTAAAACCGAATGAGACTCCATATAAGTCGGTTATGCTCTCAGAAACGCCGGAAGGTCTGGATGCACAGGCGATGCAGATCATTGCAAGCGCCATTCAGGCGTGCGGTAAATTTCAGTTTAAGTCTGATCTTTATAAACCTCAGGTTTATGCAGACTTTCAGCTTGTAGATTACACATTGATCTCAAGCGCTCTGCCGTCAGCGGAAAGCTGGCGCTAAAAAAAGGCTGTAGAAGTACATGCGGTTTAGTGTACTTTTGAGCATACAACAAACACATTCAAAAAAGGAGGGAATTTACAGTGAAATTAGAAGTAGGTCACATTTTTATTAACGACATTCAGTTCGCATCTGAATCAAAGATCGAAAATGGTGTTCTGTATGTTGACGAAGAAGCTGTAAAGGCAATCGTTCTTGAGGACGAAAAAATCAAAGATGTTAAATTTGATATCGCAAAACCAGGTGAAAGCGTTCGTATCACTCCGGTTAAAGATGTTATTGAACCACGTGTTAAAGTTGAAGGAAGAGGGGGAGTCTTCCCAGGCGTTATCGCAAAAGTTGACACTGTAGGTAGTGGTAAGACATATGCATTAAAAGGAATGGCTGTTGTAACAGCTGGTAAGATCGTGGGATTCCAGGAAGGTATCATCGATATGTCTGGCCCGGGTGCAGAATATACACCATTCTCTAAACTTAACAACTTAGTAGTTGTTTGCGAACCAGTTGAAGGAATCAAACAGCATGAATATGAAAAAGCTGTTCGTCTTGCTGGATTCAGAGTAGCAGTTTACCTTGGAGAACTTGCTCGTGAACTCACACCAGACGAGACAAAGACATATGAGACATACGGAATCATGGAAGGAAAAGAAAAATTCCCGAACCTTCCGAGAGTTGCTTATGTACAGATGCTTCAGAGCCAGGGACTTCTCCATGACACATATGTATACGGTGTTGATGCTAAGAGAACACTCTCTACAATCATGAACCCGACAGAAGTTATGGACGGAGCTATCGTATCTGGTAACTGTGTATCCGCTTGCGATAAGAACCCAACATATGTTCATGAAAACAACCCGGTTGTACATGACCTGTTCGAAGAACACGGAAAAACAATCAACTTCGTTTGTCAGATTCTTACAAACGAAAACGTATACCTTGCTGATAAGATGCGTTCATCTGACTGGACAGCTAAGATGTGCCGTCTGTTAGACCTTGATGCAGTTATCGTATCTCAGGAAGGATTCGGTAACCCGGATACTGACCTTATCATGAACTGCAAGAAGATCGAAGCTGAAGGCGTTAAGACTGTAATCATTACAGACGAATATGCCGGACGTGACGGAAAATCTCAGTCACTGGCAGATGCTGATCCGGCTGCAGACGCAGTTGTAACCGGTGGAAATGCTAACCAGGTAATCGTACTTCCTAAGATGGATAAAGTAATCGGAACAGAAGATTTTGTTACAACCATTGCTGGTGGTAATGAACATTCTCGTCGTGAAGATGGAACAATCGAAGTTGAAATTCAGGCCATTACCGGTGCTACAAATGAAACCGGATTTGGATATCTGAGTGCACGCTAGGAATGGAGGACGTAAAGATAATGAGTAAAATTAAAGTTGTACATTATATCAATCAGTTCTTCGCTCAGATTGGTGGAGAAGAAAAAGCTGATTATCCTGCTGAACTTCGCGTAGGCGAAATCGTTGGACCTGGACAGGCTCTGACACAGCAGTTTGGAGAAGAAGCAGAGATCATAGCTACAATCGTTTGCGGTGACTCTTACTTCAATGAAAACCTTGACAAAGCAAAAGCTGATATTCTTGAAATGGTTAAGAGCCAGAATCCTGATATCTTCATCGCTGGACCTGCTTTCAATGCTGGACGTTACGGTGTTGCATGCGGAACTATCTGTGATGCAGTACAGGAAGAACTCGGAATCCCGGCAGTAACTGGTATGTACGTTGAAAACCCAGGTGCTGATATGTTCAAGAACAAAGTTTACACAGTATCTACAAAGAACAGCGCAGCTGGTATGAGAGACGCAGTTAAGAAACTTGCTCCTCTTGCTCTTAAGATCGCTAAAGGCGAAAAAATCGGTGCTTCTTGCCAGGAAGGTTACATGCCGAACGGAGTTCGTGTAAACTTCTTCGAAAAAGAACGTGGATCTAAGAGAGCTGTTAAGATGCTCCTTAAGAAACTGGCAGACAAGCCGTTTGAGACAGAGTATCCAATGCCAACATTCGACCGTGTTGATCCGCAGCCAGCTATCAAAGATCTTAGCAAGGCTACAATCGCACTTTGTACTTCAGGTGGAATCGTTCCGAAAGGAAATCCGGACCACATCGAAAGTTCAAATGCCTCACATTACGGAGAATATGACATCACAGGTGTTATGGATCTTACAGAAGAGACATACGAAACAGCTCATGGTGGATATGACCCGGTATATGCAAACGAAGATCCAGACCGTGTACTTCCTGTAGACGTTATGCGTGAATTCGAAAAAGAAGGCGTTATCGGAAAACTTCACAACAAATTCTATACAACGGTTGGTAACGGTACAGCCGTAGCTTCTGCAAAAGCTTTCGCTGAGGAATATGCTCAGAAACTTATAGCAGACGGTGTTGACGCAGTTATCATGACCTCTACTTGAGGTACCTGTACACGTTGCGGTGCAACAATGGTAAAAGCAATTGAAGCAGCTGGACTCCCGGTAGTTCATATGTGTACAGTAACTCCGATTTCCATGACAGTTGGTGCGAACAGAATCGTTCCTACGATTGCTATTCCTCATCCACTTGGAAATCCGGCTCTTGAAAAAGATGAAGAGTATGCTCTTCGTAAGGGTCTTGTTGAAAAAGCTCTGAAAGCTCTTACAACAGAAGTAGACGGACAGACAATCTTTGACAACTAAATCTTAGTTAGAAGGTCATGTAATTTTATTAAAAAAGGAGAGAACGTTATGAGCAAAGTTTATGACGTGATCGTCCTGGGTGCGGGACCTGCAGGCTTAGCTGCAGGTCTGTACGCAGGAAGAAGCCGTCTTTCAACACTGGTTATTGAGAAAGGTAAAGATGGCGGACAGATCGCAATCACAGATGACATCGAAAATTATCCTGGACAGATCGTAGAAGGGGAAAGCGGTCCTTCTCTTATCGCAAGAATGACACAGCAGTGTGAAAAATTCGGCGTTGAGAGAGCCTCAGATGTAATTAACGAAGTACACCTGGACGGCGATATCAAAGTACTGAAGAGTGCGAAGGCTGAATATCAGTCAAAGACGGTTATCATCGCAACCGGAGCTTTTGCAAGACCGATCGGATGCAAAGGCGAAAAAGAGTTCATGGGCAAGGGCGTTTCTTACTGCGCTACCTGTGATGCAAACTTCTTTGAAGATTTTGAAGTATACGTAGTAGGTGGAGGAGACTCTGCTGTAGAAGAAGCTATGTACCTTACAAAATTTGCAAGAAAAGTTACCATTATTCACAGACGTGATGAGCTTCGTGCAGCAAAATCCATCCAGGAAAAAGCTTTCAAGAACGAAAAACTTCACTTTATGTGGGATACGGTTGTAGAAGAAGTTGGCGGTGACGGAATCCTTTCTGAGATGACTGTTAAAAATGTGAAAACAGGTGAACTCACTAAGATCGTAGCTGATGAAGATGACGGAATGTTTGGTGTATTCGGATTTATCGGAACACTTCCAAACTCAAAGATCTATGAAGGAACAGGCCTTGAGATGGATGAAAGAGGATATATTCCGACAGATGCAGATATGCACACTAATATCCCAGGCGTATTCGCAGCAGGCGATATCCGCGTTAAGAGCTTAAGACAGGTTGTTACAGCTGCAGCTGATGGAGCAATCGCAGCTACACAGGCAGAAAAGTATATTAACGAATTAAAATAATAAACACTTTTTAATAGAGTGAGGAGGACATTTGACATGTTAGAAGTAGATAAGAAAACATTCGAAGACGAAGTCTTAAAAGCAGAAGGTTATGTATTCGTAGATTTCTTTGGTGATGGATGTGTTCCGTGCCAGGCTCTGATGCCGTTCGTACACGAAATGGCAGATAAATACGGAGATAAGATCAAATTCACATCTCTGAATACAACAAAAGCTCGTCGTCTTGCTATCGGACAGAAGATCCTTGGACTTCCGGTTATGGCTATTTACAAAGATGGCGAAAAAGTTGAAGAAGTAGTAAAAGACGATGCTACACAGGAAAGCATCGAAGCAATGATTAAGAAATATATCTAATCATTATTTAATTAGGTGAGCCGCGCACAGCCGGCAGAGATCCGGCTGTGTGCTCACAATATATAATCGCGTAAAGCGTGTAAAACTATTATCAAAACAAAATTTTAAAAGAAAGGAAGGAGGAAAAGACATCATGGCAATTTTAAAAGATAAAAAAGTTGTTATTATCGGTGACCGTGACGGTGTACCGGGACCAGCAATCGCAGAATGCGTTAAGACAGCTGGCGGAGATGTAGTTTTTTCTTCAACAGAATGTTTCGTCTGAACTAGCGCAGGCGCAATGGATCTGGAGAATCAGAAAAGGGTAAAAGAATTTGCTGAGGAGTACGGCCCGGAAAACGTAGTCGTAATCGTAGGCGCAGCTGAAGGAGAAGCAGCAGGACTTGCTGCAGAAACCGTTACAGCAGGAGACCCGACATTCGCAGGTCCGTTGACAGGGGTCCAGCTTGGACTCACAACTTATCACGTATGTGAACCAGAGTTAAAAAAAGAATTTGACCCGGCTGTTTACGATGAACAGGTAGGCATGATGGAAATGGTCCTTGATGTTGATGATATCGTAGACGAAATGTCAGCAATCCGCAACGAATATTGCAAATACCTCTAAGATAAAGAGGGATTTATCCTTCGAAGCGGAATATCTGAGATAGAGGTACAGGCGGCAGGATTCTTCCTGTCGCCTGTTTTATTGCCAGGCATATCGGGAACATGCTGGTATTGCATTAGTGAATTGCCTAGCATCTCGGAAGCGTGCCAGTGATGCGCTTCTGATAAAAGCTTGTTTAGCGCATTCTGCCCAAAATCTTTTAAATCAGGACAGGTAGATTATACGCGCATATCACGGAGAAATGAATGATGGTGACACTCGTAAAAAGAGAATGTCAGGAAAGGTGGAAACCAGCGATGAACAGTGTAATTAAAGGAGCAGGATATGTACTCGTACATACCCCGGAAATGGTAGTTTACAACGGAACAACACAGACAACAGAAAGAGTTGTTAATCCGGAATCAGAATATTTAAAAGAACTTAGAGATCATCTTCGGTCATATGATACATGTGTAAATTATTGGCCGAATCAGGTATATATCGGAAATGCAACACCGGACGACCTTGCCCAGGTTGAATTTCCTTACTACGATAAAGTAAAAGAAGGTGCAGAGCGTTACGGAAAATACGGTGAGATCATGCCGGAAGACGAATTCCTTCTTTTAGCTCAGGCATGCGACATGTTCGAAGTTGTTATGCTTGAAAAAGGATTTGTAGCAGCTACAAAAGAAAAATTTGCAGCAGATCCGATCATCACAGATGATATCGTAGAAAAAGTAATCGAGGGATTTGAAATCTCAGAAATCGAACACTTTGTAAATGAAGAGCATGCTGAAGGTCTGTATCATGAAAACAAACTGGTAGGCTGTGTAAAGAGAGCGCATGACATTGATGCAAACCTTTCAGCACATGTTATGCATGAAAACATTATGAGTAAGGCATCCAGTGTGCTCGCCCTCCTCTATGGTGTAAGAAACGCAGGAATCGAAAAGACAGACGTTGAGTATGTCATTGACTGTGCAGAAGAAGCTTGTGGTGATATGAACCAGCGTGGCGGTGGTAACTTCGCAAAAGCAGCAGCTGAAGTTGCAGGACTTTTGAACGCAACAGGTTCTGACTCACGTGGATTCTGTGCCGGACCATCTCACGCACTGATCGAAGCAGCAGCTCTCGTAAAATCAGGCGCATACAAATGTGTAGCTGTAACAGCTGGTGGTTGTACAGCAAAACTTGGTATGAACGGTAAAGACCATGTAAAGAAAGGTCTTCCGATCCTGGAAGACTGCCTTGGCGGATTCTGTGTAATCATCGCAGAAAACGATGGTGTAAACCCGGAAATCAACCTGGATATCCTTGGACGCCATACAGTAGGAACAGGAAGTGCTCCGCAGAACGTAATCGGAAGCCTTGTAGCTGATCCACTGGAAAGAGCAGGACTTAAGATCACAGATATCGATAAATTCTCTCCGGAAATGCAGAACCCGGATATCACAAAACCGGCAGGAGCCGGAGATGTACCGCTTGCTAACTACAAGATGATCGCAGCTCTCGCAGTTAAGAGAGGCGAACTTGACAGAAAAGAACTTGCAAGCTTCGCAGGAGAACACGGACTGACAGGATGGGCTCCGACTCAGGGACATATTCCTTCAGGTGTACCGTACATCGGATTTGCAAGAGAAGATATCCTTGCTGGAAAGATCAATAAAGTCATGATCATCGGAAAAGGAAGTCTGTTCCTTGGACGTATGACCAACCTCTTCGATGGTGTATCTTTCGTAATCCAGGCAAATACCGGTGCAGAAGATAACAGTGGTGTATCAGAAGAAGAAGTAAAAGGACTGATTGCAAAAGCAATGAAAGATTTTGCAGCATCACTCATGGCAACAGAAGAATAAGAAAGGTGGACAAACAAAATGGCAAATAGTATTGAAAGAATGATTGCCGACACCTTTATGGAGATGGCGCAGGGACTGGAGACAGGAAGCTTCGGAAAGCGCCCGAAAGTTGCACTGACCGGAATGGGAAGCGAACATGGAGAAGAAAACTCTATGGCAGCGGCAATTGAAGCGGCAAAAGACGGAATTGATGTATATTATATCGGAACATTAGAAGCAGAAGGCGTTACAACTGTTAAAGTGGCTAACGATGAAGAAGGTCATGATAAGATGGAAGAAATGCTGAAGAATGGAGAAGTAGATGCAGCAGTAACCATGCACTTCCCATTCCCGATCGGTGTATCTACAGTAGGACGCTGTGTAACACCGGCAACTGCAAAAGAAATGTTCATCGCTAATACAACAGGAACATCCAGCACAGACCGTATTGAAGGAATGATCAAAAATGCGATCTACGGAATCATCGCTGCAAAAGCTTGTGGCAAGAAGAATCCGACCGTTGGTATCCTGAATGTAGACGGTGCACGTCAGACAGAGAAAGCTCTGAAGAAACTGCAGGAGAACGGGTATCCGATCGAATTTGCAGAATCAGGAAGAGCAGATGGCGGATGCGTTATGAGAGGAAATGACGTCCTTCAGGCATCCCCGGACATCATGGTAACAGATTCCCTCACAGGAAATATCATGGTGAAAATGCTTTCTTCTTTCACAACAGGCGGAAGCTTTGAAGCTACAGGATTTGGATATGGACCAGGAATCGGAGAAGGATATGAACAGCTTGTCATGATCGTATCCAGAGCATCCGGAGCACCGGTTATCGCAAATGCAATCCGTTACGCAGCACAGCTGGTAAGAGGAAAAGTATTTGAAGTAGCGAAAGAAGAATTTGCAGCTGTTAAGAAAGCTGGATTAAAAGAAATCCTTGATGAGCACAAAGCTTCTCAGAAACCGGCAGCGGCTGAAGAAGAAGTAAAAGAGCCACCGAAGGAAGTCGTTACAGCACAGATTCCAGGTATTGAAGTTATGGATCTGGAAGACGCAGTTAAAGTACTGTGGAAACTCGGTATTTACGCAGAAAGCGGAATGGGATGCACCGGACCAATCATCCGTGTATCAGACGCAAACCTCGCAAAAGCTGAGGAAGAACTGAAAAAGAGCGGATATATTAACTAATAAAATCTGCCTTTTTATAAACACTCTCACTCTAATTCAGGAAGATGGGCTTTCCGGTCATAAGACCGGGAAGCCTTTTTCCTTGCGAAAAACTGTTTTTGCAGAAAGATTATACATTATTTGTCACAGATACTGTGAACGGTAATGATTGTACTGTTTTGTGTACGAAAAATTTTTGGTTGATTTTTAGAATAGGAAATAGTATCATGACAGTTATAAATCCGAAAAAGTGAGAGGGAGAAAGTCATGGATACGCAATTATTACTGAAAACGGCGATGCTTGCCGGTGAAATAATGCTGCGAAGCGGAGCGGAAACGTATCGTGTGGAAGATACCATGCATCATATACTGAAGACGGCGGATCACATCGAGATGGCAGAAGTTCTGGTGATCATGACCGGAATTTCCGCGACGATCAAACTGGAGAACGAAAAGGCAGTTACTGTTACAAAGAGAGTAGAAGAACGGGATACCAATCTAAAGCTCGTCGTAGATGTTAATGAGATTTCCAGGCAGTATTGTGGAGATGATCTGACACTAGAGCAGGCATATGAGAAGCTTTCGACGTTAAAACAGTTCGAGTTCAGCCGCAAGACAACTAACCTGGCAATGATGGGGGTTGGTGTGGGATTTACAATTTTTTTTGGTGGATCCATTGCAGATACCGGGGCAGCCATCATTGTAGGACTTTTTCTTGTTGCCTTTGTATCAGCGGGACAGGATCTGAAATTTCACCCATTTATTCAAGATATTTTCGCAGGATTTGGTGTTGCATTTGCCTGCTGCCTTCTAAAAGAAGGTCTGGGTGATCAGATGAATATGGATACTGTTATGATAGGAAGTTTCATGCCTCTTGTACCGGGAATGGCAATCACCAATGCTGTCAGGGATACCTTGCGGGGGGATTATCTTTCCGGTGGTGCAAGAGTGATGGAAGCTTTCTTAAAAGCACTTGGGATTGCAATTGGAATTGGTATTGGGCTGGCGCTTTGCACAAAGATTTTTTAGCAGGAAGGAGAGCAAAAAATGAACAGTACTGTTTTTGAAATGATCATCCGGGTATTTGGAGCGTTTTTGTCTATTTACAGTTTTGCGGTTCTCCTTCAGGTTCCGCGCCGCTTTGTTCTTCAGGCTGGTATTGTAGGAGCAATTGGTGGATTTGTTTATTTGCTTGCAATACATTTTGGCAGAGGAGATATGATGGCATCTTTATATTCAGCAGTTGCAGCTGCAGTTGTTTCGCATATTTTTGCGAGAGTTTATAAGACACCGGTTACGTTGTTTCTGATTGCCGGGGTTCTTCCGACTGTTCCCGGAAACGGGATGTACCAGACGGTTCATTATCTGATCGACGGGAACGAGGCGATGTCCGAATTTTATCTGATCCAGACATTGGAGATCGCAGGCGTGATCTCTCTTGCAATTTTTGTCGTGGATACCTTTTTCCAGGCTTTTCAGAAGAGTGAGTGGAAGCAGAATTCCATGAAGTACGTCCGAAAGATCGTTCCTGGAGCTGAGGAACCGCAAAATACAGAAAAACGGGAAAAATAGTGGCTTCGGAATGCTTGAAGTAAAAAAGGGAATGTGTTAGTATTATAAAGATGAACATATATTAGAATGTCATAGAGAACTGTGAATAGTCTATTTTCACAGTGAAAATAAAACAGAAGTTAAAGAGAGGAACACTAAAATGAAAAAAGTCAGAACAAGATTTGCACCTAGTCCGACAGGTAGAATGCATGTCGGTAATTTGCGTACTGCATTATATGCATACCTGATCGCAAAACATGAAGGCGGAGATTTTATGCTCCGTATTGAAGATACAGATCAGGAAAGATATGTAGAAGGTGCATTGGATATTATTTACAGAACACTGGAGAAGACAGGCCTTGTTCATGATGAAGGCCCAGATAAAGATGGCGGTGTCGGACCATACGTTCAGAGTGAAAGACAGGCTTCAGGAATTTACATGAAGTATGCTAAGCAGTTAATTGAACAGGGAGATGCATACTACTGTTTCTGTGATAAAGAACGTCTGGAATCTTTGAAGACTTCTGTATCAGAGGATGGAACACAGATTGTGAATTATGACAAGCATTGTCTGCATCTGAGTAAAGAAGAGATAGAAGCAAACCTTGCAGCCGGAAAGCCATATGTTGTCCGTATCAATATGCCGACAGAGGGAACCACAACTTTCCATGATGAAATTTATGGAGATATTACCGTTCCGAATGCGGAACTGGATGATATGATCCTGATCAAATCAGACGGATATCCGACCTATAATTTTGCGAACGTTATTGATGATCATTTGATGAATATTACACACGTTGTCCGAGGAAATGAATATCTTTCTTCAGCACCGAAGTACAACCGTCTTTACGAAGCATTTGGATGGGAAGTACCGGTCTATGTACATTGCCCGCTGATTACAGATGAGAACCACAAAAAGCTCAGCAAGAGATGTGGACATTCTTCTTACGAAGATCTTCTGGATCAGGGATTTGTAAGTGAAGCAATTGTAAATTATGTGGCACTTCTTGGATGGTGTCCGCAGGATAACAGAGAGATCTTCTCACTGCCGGAACTTGTTGAAGCATTTGACTATCATCATATGAGCAAATCACCGGCTGTATTTGATATCAATAAGCTGAAGTGGATGAACGGGGAATATCTGAAGGCTATGGATTTTGATAAATTCTATGAACTTGCAGAGCCGTATATCAAGAAAGTGATCACAAAGGATTATGATCTGAAGAAGATTGCGTCTCTGATCAAGAGCCGTATCGAAATCCTTCCGGATATCAAAGACCAGATTGATTTCTTTGAAGCTGTTCCGGAATATGATACTGCAATGTATTGCCATAAGAAGATGAAGACTAACGAAGAGACTTCTCTGGAAGTATTAAAAGAAATTCTTCCAAGACTGGAAGCATGGGATGATTACAGTAATGACGCATTATTCGGGCTGCTGAAGGGATTTGCAGAAGAAAAAGGTTATAAGAACGGATATGTGATGTGGCCGGTAAGAACTGCAGTTTCAGGAAAGCAGAATACTCCGGGTGGAGCGACTGAAATCATGGAAGTTCTTGGTAAGGCAGAATCTGTAGAAAGAATCAAGAATGCAATAGAATTATTAAGCAGATAATATACAGATATAAAAGTATGCATGGGGGACGGATTTCTTTTTTCGCGTAATGCGGAAGAGGAATCCGTTCTGTTGTATTACATATGAGAAGGGGAGTTCATGAAACTAAACAGAGGACAGGATGAAGCGATAAAGCACGGGAATGGACCGTGTATGGTGCTGGCACCTCCGGGTTCGGGAAAGACGCTTATTGTCACAGAACGTACCCGTTATCTGATCGAGGAGAGTGGAGTACGCCCGGATCAGATTCTTGTAATTACTTTTACAAGATATGCAGCACGTGAAATGAAAGAACGTTTTGAAAGGCTGACTGCCGGAAAAAATTATCCGGTAACGTTTGGAACCTTTCACAGTATTTTTTATGGGATTCTAAAATGTGCCTATGGGATTGGTGCGAATAATCTGATGTCTGAAAAAGAGTCCTCTGTACTTTTACAGGAGGTCTTAGACCAGACCAATATCGAATCAACACCTGAAGTAGAAGATGAAGAGGAACTGGTGAGAGAACTTCTGCGGGAAGTCGGCATGGTAAAGAACGGACTTTATCATCTGAAAGATTTTCACAGTAAGTATCTTACACAAGATGAGTTTGCAGAAGTGTTCCGCAGCTATGAGCATCAGAAAAAAGAACTGAAAAAATTTGATTTTGATGATATGCTGGTACAGTGTTATGCACTTTTCCGGAAAAAGCCGGAGATTCTGCAAGGATGGCAGAAGCGTTTTCAGTATATCCTGATCGATGAATTCCAGGATATCAACCGTGTGCAGTATGAAGTGATCCGGATGCTTGCAGCACCGAGGTACAATTTGTTTGTAGTCGGGGATGATGATCAGTCCATTTATGGATTTCGTGGAGCAAAGCCGGAGCTGATGCTTTATATGAAGCAGGAATTCCCGTCACTTCGGACCATTTCGCTGACGGTGAATTATCGTTCTACCGAATTTATTACCGGAGCAGCGGCAAGAGTGATTTTGCATAATGATACCCGTTTTTACAAACGTGTACAGTCATTTCGGGGAAGAGGACAGAATGTTCATGTGCAGGAAGTCCTGGATGAACAGGAAGAGGCGCAGTATGTAACGGAAGAGATCCAGAAAAAACTGGACCAGGGAATAAAGCCGGGAGAAATTGCTGTACTTTTCCGGGCAGCAGTCCAGGCGCGAATGATTTCGGAAATATTAAGCGAACACCGTATCCCGTTTGAAATGCGAGATTATGTGACCAATTTTTACAGGCATTTTATTGTAAAAGATATGATGGCATATCTGCAGTTGGCAGCAGGAAAGCGGGACAGGTCGCTTTTCCTGACGATCTGTAACCGACCACTCAGGTATCTGGCACGGAACAGTATGGAGAACCGGCAGGTAAATTTTGAGGATCTGCGTAAATTTTATTGCGATAAGGACTGGATGCTGGATATTATTGACCAGTTTGATGTGGATGTCCGTATGATGAAGAATATGGCACCTTATGCGGCAATCCAGTATATCCGAAAAAAGATCGGATATGATGATTTCCTGAAAGAATATGCCGAAAAACATCAGATTTCGTGGAAGCAGCTGATGGATGTGATGGCAGAGCTTGAGGAGAGGAGTAAAAACTTCAAATCCTATGATGAATGGGAAATCCATATTGCAAAATATACGCAGGAGCTGGAAGAACAGCAGGCAAAGGCAAGGAAGATCAAAGGAGAGCGGGAGAATAAGGTACAGCTGATGACGATCCATTCAGCGAAAGGACTGGAATTTGAGGATGTATTTGTGATCCATGCCAATGAGGGTGAGATTCCGCATCAGAAGGCAGAAAAGAAAGACGAGATTGAAGAAGAGAGAAGACTTTTTTATGTAGCACTAACCCGTGCGAAGAATAATCTCTGTATTTCCTATATTACACAAAAAAACGGGAACAGTATCAAACCGTCCCGTTTTGTGGAAGAGCTTTTAGGTCAGAGAATAAAATAATTATTCTTCAATATCAAAGCCTTCAAATTCCTGTGTATCAAGCCATTCATCAAACTTATCCGCAGCGCGGTCATACTCATCATCATCTTCGATATTCTGAAGATCATGATCGGAGCCGCCTGTGGTATCACGGATAAAGCGATAGATCCATACGTCTCCGTCCTCATTTCCACCGTCTTCATCAAGCGGAAGAAGTGCAATGTATTCGGTAGAATCCATATTAAAAGTTGTGATAATGGCGCATTCGATTTCCACATCGTCATCAAGTGTCAGTGTGACAACATCGGATTCAAGCAGATTATGTTCCTTTTCCATTGTTCAGTTCTCCTTTCAATCTGATACTATCACTCTAACAGAGTATGGGGATATTTGCAAGGGGAAAAGTATTGACATTAGCGGTAAAAAAGATACAATAAAAGAAAGGTTTCAGGGAGGTTTATCTATATGAAGAAAAAGATTTTTTCTATCTTTCTTGTGATGGTTCTCTGTATTGGCATGACTGCAGGCTGTAAGAAGAATGTTGGGACAAGCCAGGACAATGCAATAGCAGAAGAGGACGATGACAGCAAGGAAGAGGCAAAAAGCTATCGTTTTGGATTTAGTTGTATTACCATGGAAAATCCATACTATATTACACTTGAGCAGGCACTGAGAGAAGCAGTCGAAGCACAGGGAAGTACGCTGGTGACAAAAGATCCGGCACTGAATGTAGACACCCAGATCGAGCAGATCCATCAGATGATCAAAGACGGACTGGATGCCATTTTTCTGTGTCCGGTATCAAGAGATGCGATCACACCTGCTCTGGAAGAGCTTAAGGAAGCCGATGTTAAGATCATCAATATTGATACGGAAGTTAAGGATACGGATTATATTGATGCCTATATTGGTTCGGATAATAAAGCTGCCGGACAGCTTTGTGGAGAAGATCTGATACAGCAGAGTCCGGATGGTGGAAAGATTGTAATTCTTGAAGGTCTTACACAGAATTCTATTGTAGAGAGAATTACAGGCTTTGAGGAAGCAATTGCCGGAAAGGGATTTGAGATTGTAGGAAGAGCAGATGTCAGTGGAGATTTGAACGAGGCAAGAGAAGCATCTAACAAGATTTTTGCAGAGAATAAGGATGTTACGGCAGTAATGTGCGGGAACGACCAGATTGCGCTTGGGGCACTGGTTGCAGCAAGAACAGCCGGTCTTACTGATGTAAAGATTTACGGGGTAGATGGTTCTCCGGATCTGAAAAAAGAACTTCAGAAGACGGATTCCCTGATTCGCGGAACAAGTGCGCAATCACCGATCAAACTCGGAAAAGAATCGGCCAAAATCGGTTTTGCTATTTTAAACGGGGATGATTATGAAAAGACAACGTATCTGGATGTATGTTTTATTGATGCCTCGAATGTAGATATGTATGGAGTTGATGGATGGCAGTAACAGGGGGAACAGTGGATATGAAGACAGCAGTGGGATTTCCGTTTCCACAGGGATGTACTGTGGAAGGACAGACAGTGAATTTTTCGGTAGCAGTTCCGGAAGGACAGACATGTGAACTGATCATTTATAAAAAAGGTGCCAGGGCTTCAGCATTTTCACAGGAGATGCCATACTCTGATGTGGCAGGAAATCTGCACTTTCTCTCCGTTGTGCTGGAACAACCGGAAGATTATGAATATTGTTATAAAATCGGTGGAAAGATAGTTCCGGATCCATATGGAAAAGCATTTTCAGGCAGAGAACACTGGTCTGTGTCAAAGGGAAAGGAAAAGAGAAAACTGCGTACCCGGATCGTAACAGATACATTTGACTGGGGAAAGTCGCAATTTCCGCATCTGAAAAAGGAAGATGTGATCGCCTACAGTCTTCATGTCCGTGGATTTACAAAACACAGTTCGTCCGGAGTCGCACACAAAGGAACGTTTGACGGAGTTACGGAGAAACTGCCCTATCTTCAAAAATTGGGGATTAACCAGATCCATCTGATGCCGGTTTATGAATTTGATGAGAATCAGAGGCATGTGAATTACTGGGGATATGGAAAAGCATATTTCTTTGCGCCAAAAGCATCATATGCGGCAGGAGATCCGGTGAATGAGATGAAGTCACTTGTTCGTCAGATGCATCTTGCGGGGATTGAAGTTATTCTTGAGATGCCTTTCACAGAGGGAACTACGTTTTCTCTGATTTTAGATTGTCTGCGTTACTGGGTGATGCAGTATCATGTGGATGGATTTATTGTGAATCCATATATCTGCAATCCGGATGAACTTGCAAAGGATCCTGTGCTTGCGAAAAGTAAGATCCTCAAAAAAGAAGACGGATTCCAGAATGTGATGCGCCGTTTCTTAAAGGGAGATGAGGGCATGATCTGGGATGTGATCTGCCAGCTGAAGAATCAGGATACACAGCTGTATAATTATATTGCAAGCCACAACGGATTTACGCTCTGTGATGTAGTTTCCTATGATGGAAAGCACAACGAAGCAAATGGTGAGAATAATCTGGATGGTCCGGATTACAATTACAGCTGGAACTGTGGGGCAGAAGGGAACAGCCGGAAAAAGGCGGTTAACGAGTTTCGGAAGAATCAGATATTTAATGCGTTCTTTTTACTTTTATTTGCACAGGGAATGCCGTGTATCCTTTCTGGGGATGAATTTATGAATACCCAGAAAGGAAATAATAATGCATACTGTCAGGATAATCTGATATCATGGCTTGACTGGAACCAGCTTTCCAGACAGGAAGAATTATATACATTTGTATGTCGATTGATTGCACTTCGCAAAGCCTGTATGAAGCAGACAGCGAAAAAATCAGAAGACACGATGGGCAGAAGCGGAATCCCTCAGATTTCCTATCATGGGGAGGATGCGTGGCAGATGCCGGCAGGGCGTGCAAGCAGACAGCTTGGTGTGTTCTATCATGAAGAATGTACAGAGAAGGACTTTTATATTGCATATAATATGCACTGGCTTTCTCATTCATTTGCACTTCCTTCTCTTCCAAAAGGAATGGAATGGGTGTGCATAGCAGGGACAAAAGAAGGAGTCCTGGATGAAAAAGAAGCAGTTCCGGTAAAAGATAAGAAGGTTCAGCTGGAGGAGCGAACGATCAAAGTTTTTGTTGGAAGGCAGGCTAAAGAATGAAAATCTGGAAACATTTTTGCACCATAACACATCACAAATATCTGGTTATGAAGAACTGCTTTAAGGTAGGACTTTACAGACAGGGACTTTTGCATGATATGTCGAAGTACTCTCCGGCGGAGTTCTGGGTTGGGTGCAGGTATTTCCAGGGAAACCGGAGTCCGAATAACGCAGAAAGAGAAGAAAAGGGCTATTCTTCGGCATGGCTGCACCATAAAGGGCGCAATAAACATCATTATGAATACTGGATTGACTACGGACTGGAAGGAGAACCAATGCTTACCGGGATGAAGATGCCCAAAAAGTATGTGGTCGAGATGTTAATGGACCGGATCGCAGCATCCAAGATTTATATGAAAGATAAATACACGGATACGTCACCGCTTGAATATTATCTTCACGGTATTGCAGGGGACTGGATGCATAAGGATACCAGGGCACTTCTGGAAGAACTTCTCTATATGCTCGCGGCAGACGGGGAAGAGAAAACTTTTGATTATATCCGGAATACCGTGTTGAAAACGAGAGATTATTAGAAAAAGAGGATAAAAACATGGCAGATTTACCAAAGGATCCAATGATCCTTCTGAGTGTGGTCAATACAAAATTACGGGATTTTTATGCAGATCTGGATACTCTTTGCCAGGAGATGCAGATTGAGAAAAAAGAACTGACAGAGAAACTGGCATCCATTGATTATGAATATGATGCAGAGCTGAACCAGTTTGTATAGAGAGGTTAATAACATATGAATAATATTGATTTTGATGCAATAGATCTTACCAAAGAAGCTCCGGTCACTGAGCCGGAGAGACAGTACTATTACATTGCCAAAGCGCGGAAGTATGTAAGCGAAAAAGCACAGGAGATCGGAAGAGATCTGACTTTTTGCGTGACGACTTTCGGTTGTCAGATGAACGCTCGTGACTCCGAAAAGCTGGTCGGTGTTCTGGAACTGATCGGATACAAGGAAGAGCCGGATGAAGAGAAAGCAGACTTCGTTATCTACAACACCTGTACTGTCCGTGAAAATGCGAATCTGCGTGTTTACGGACGTCTGGGACAGCTTGGTGCAAAGAAGAAAAAGAATCCGCATATGTTCATCGGACTCTGTGGATGTATGATGCAGGAACCGACTGTTGTAGAGAAGATCAAGAAGAGCTATCGGTTTGTTGACCTGATCTTTGGAACTCACAATATTTATAAATTTGCAGAACTGATCGTGACAAGATTTGAATCTGAGAGAATGGTGATCGATATCTGGAAGGATACCGATAAGATTGTGGAGGATCTTCCGAGCGAACGTAAATTTTCCTTCAAATCCGGTGTTAACATCATGTTCGGATGTAACAATTTCTGCAGCTACTGTATCGTACCGTATGTGCGTGGACGTGAGAGAAGCCGTAATCCAAAAGATATCATTCGCGAGATTGAAGGACTTGTGGCAGATGGTGTGGTAGAAGTTATGCTCCTTGGTCAGAATGTAAACTCTTATGGAAAGAATCTGGAAGAGCCGATGACATTTGCACAGCTTCTTCAGGAGATTGAGAAGATTGAAGGACTGGAGAGAATCCGCTTTATGACTTCCCATCCAAAGGATTTATCAGATGAACTGATTGATGTAATGGCACATTCCAAGAAAATCTGCAAGCATCTGCATCTTCCGGTTCAGTCAGGAAGCAGCAGGATCCTGCAGAAGATGAACCGTCATTACACCAAGGAGCATTATCTTGAGGTGGTAAGAAAGATCCGCGAAGCAGTGCCGGATATTTCCCTTACAACGGATATTATCGTCGGATTCCCTGGGGAGACAGAGGAAGATTTCCAGGATACTCTGGATATTGTAAGACAGGTGCGTTATGACAGTGCCTTTACTTTTATCTATTCCAAGAGAACAGGAACCCCTGCGGCAGCAATGGAAGATCAGGTTCCTGATGACGTGGTAAAAGACCGTTTTGATCGCCTTTTAAAAGAGGTGCAGCAGATTTCGGCGGAAGTATGCTCTGTACATCAGGGAACCACACAGGATGTGCTGGTAGAAAGTGTCAACGATCATGATCTGTCATTGGTGACAGGACGAATGAGCAACAACCTCCTGGTACATTTCCCGGGAGATGAAAGCATGATCGGTAAGATCGTGACAGTTTACTTAAAAGAGGCAAAAGGCTTCTATTATATGGGAGAACTCTGTAAATAAATCCAATGATTTGTGATAAAATCCAAAAGAAACGCTCATGCTATGTAAGAGATTTGCATAGTGAGGGCGTTTTTTATGGTGAAAAGAGTGAGTAAAAGGGTAAGTGAGATAGTCTTTCTGATAGCAGCAGGGGGAAGCACCTATTATCTGATCGAGATCTGGTTTCGTGGATTTTCTCATTGGACCATGTTTGTGCTTGGGGGAGTTGCATTGACATTTTGCAGTTTTCAGGGCGAGGTAATGCACTGGTCTGAGCCGATGTGGATTCAGATTATCCGGGCAGTGCTTTTCCTGACATCCTTGGAATTTATGACGGGGATTATCTGTAATAAATGGCTGAAGATCGGGATCTGGGATTACCGGGATCAGCCGTTCCAGCTGTGTGGCCAGATCTGCCTGCCGTTTATGGTGATGTTTTCAGGACTTTTATGCCTTGCGATCGTCCTTGGAGGAGTGGTGCTCTGGGGCGTATATGGGGAGGAAAAGCCGGAGTTTCATGTGTTGTAAAATGGACTTAAGCATTTTTTATATGTGAAAAATGACGAAATTAAGATGAAAAGAGTCGTGGGAAACCAAATTCTTTTCATCTTTTTTTGTGGATGGTTACAAAAATGAGCATAAATGCATTTTGTTAAATGTAAAATGTTGACAATTTTCGAAGAATTCAGTAAGATACAAGAAAGGTTCAAGATAAAAAACAAGTGAATATAATCATGGAAAAAGGAGGGCAGCAGGAAAAATCGGGGAAAATATAAACTGTTTTTTATTGAATGAGAAGTATATGTTATTTGGAGGAAAACTAAAAATGAATCAATATGTGGTCCTATGTCAAGATTTAGTACAAGTTAAAATGAGGTTTTCCCCATTTTAACCTGCCATCAGCAATTCGTGTTGTTGCACTCTACGATACAGTTCTTCATAATCATTTGGTGACATGTAGTCGCAGTGACTATGAATCCGTTTTGTGTTGTAGAATGCCTCCAGATACTCGAATACCAATCGATATGCATGCCCATAATCGCGGATTTTGAAGCGATTTAACCATTCACGTTTAATCAGTGAATGAAATGATTCAATACAAGCATTATCCCATGGGTAAGCTTTTTTAGAGTAGCTACACTGCATATTTGCAGTAACACGTTTGTATTCATTAGATACATACTGGCTCCCGCGATCCGAGTGTAGAATCAATGGTTCTTCGATTTTTCGTCTTGCTTTAGCTTTATTTATTGTTTCAATCACGCAGGACACTTCCAGTGTATTAGATAGCGTCCAGGCAATGATTTTCCTGGAATATAAATCCATGATACTGGTTAGATAGACGAAGCCATCTATCGTCCAGATATAGGTGATATCAGAACACCAAACAGTATTTGGTCGTTCTGGATTAAACTGTTCATCTAGGATATTTTGAAGTTCGTTACTGAAGTCAGAATCTTTTGTGGTAATTGTCCATGGTTTTACCCATTGAGCCTTGATGCCCATTTGTTTCATATATTGCCCCACGGTACGCTCGGAAATGATTTCTCCTGCTTTACGTAATACTTGAGTAATTTTAGGAGCTCCATAATTCTGTTTAGATTCATCGTAAATATCCTTGATTTTGGCTTTTACTGCTTCACGACGCTTTTCAGCATTAGAAGGAACATGTTTCAGCCATGCATTATAACCAGCACGGGAAACGCCAAGTATTTTCAACATTCCGGAGACAGAAACACGGCGTTTAGCCTTACGGGCTGCTTCTGCCTTCTCAGCAACTTCGAGATAAATGGCTTCTGTCATTTTCCCAGAATGTTGATTGCTTTTTTTAATACATCGAGCGCATCCTGTGTATCACGTAGTTCACGCTTTAAACGTGCGATTTCTTTTGCTTCATCAGAAGCGTAGTTGCCAGAACCACGGTTTTCAATATCTCCTGTTTCGCGCAGTTCTTTTTGCCAGCGAGATAAAGACTGCTGACTGATTCCTAAGTTTAAAGCACAACCCTGCAGTCCTAAATCTCTGTGATCATGATAGTACTGGACTGCATCTATCTTGAATTGTTTATCATAGTGCTTTGCCATAATGAGATCCTCCTTCAGTGCGATACATACATAGTATCATAAAATTAGTAATAAGGAATTCTCATTTTGACTTGTACTATTTATATTCTAGCACCATTGATTGCCCTGCATCATTTGGATATTGGTTGGAAACCATCTGACTTGGAACAGAGGGAAGGACGTATTATCCGTCAGGGAAACCATAATAAAAAGGTTCATATCTTCCGGTATGTAACAGAATCCACTTTCGACAGTTATATGTGGCAGTTGATCGAGAACAAGCAGAAATTCATTTCCCAGATTATGACGAGCAAAGCACCGGTCAGAAGTTGTGAAGATGTGGACGAAGCGGCGCTGTCCTATGCAGAGGTCAAAGCACTTGCAACCGGAAATCCGGCAGTAAAAGAGAAGATGGCATTGGATGTGGATGTGGCGAAATTAAAGCTTTTAAAAGCGAACCACATGAATAACCAATACCGACTGGAAGATGATATTGCAAGGAATTTTCCGCAACAGATTGCAAAACTGACGGAGATTATTGCCAGCTACAAGGCAGATAAAGGAAGTACTGTTGATCGTATTTCGGTAGAGGAGTTTCCAAATTACACTATTCCCGTGATTTCATTGAAGAATCAGAAAAAAATGGTTGCAGTATTAGAAAAAATCGACGCTAAGATAAGGACTAATAATAAGATAAATGATTATTTATCATATCAATCTTCGATGGCAGCTTGACCATTCATGAGCATTGGAAGTAACCAGTCTCTTATTGAGGCTAATTCATCACTTTCTTTCTGATATTGTTCTTGAAGCATGAGCAAACAATTAAACTTGTTTAAAATAGCTTTATTATCAGGAATAAAAACTGGAATATTTTCAATATCTCCTTTGGTAATGAATTTTACAATCGAACCTGAAGCTGCAGATTTAAATGACTTTATTTGATACATGCTTGCTAAATACAGAAGAGCATAATACTCTAGGTCTGGTATTAACACATATGTTCTTTGATAAGCATTAAATTTTCCTGTATAATGCTTAACATTAAACTCTCCATTGCCGGCTATCAAAATAGATGAAGCATTGAACGCATATTCATCACATTTCAATGTATTACTTGAGCAAGTAAAGAAATTATATTTCCCATTTGGTGATGAAAAATTTGCATCTTCCTTCCCAGTAACAATATTGGTCAAAGCAGATGCAATTGTATTATGACCAGTAATATTCCCAGTTTGAGCATCATTCATCATATTTTCATACAACAAGCAAAGTAGCTGTTCTAAATAATCATTTAAAGTGGAATGGAGAAGATAGATACGATCGAGAAATTTCTATTGTAAAAGAGTCATGACCAAAGAGAAATATCTAAATTATATAGATAGCCTTGTTATCCAGTAATTCAAGGAGAACGAATCAACTATCAAAATAAATAATGTTTTGAAATCAGGGATGAGGTAGAAAGGAAAGTTCCATGACAAAAGATGAAGTAAAAAAACTCAGGATGAACAGTCCGGAATCACTACAGTTTTTAAATAATGCTACAAAATTTTATAATTTAATGATGATGTATCGTTGTGCTATTCGGGAGATACAAACTAAACTTGAGGTTTTGGATGATGAATTTTCAGTTGAGAACAATCGAAATCCTATTTCTTTTATAAAAACAAGAATTAAGAAGCCCAATAGTATTTACGATAAACTGCAGAAGATGGGATATGAATTTACAACAGAAAATATACAGACATATCTCAATGA